>Ga0182030_10000651_pt1 | contig 67026 bp, 71 predicted proteins | sample 812S3MmetaG_FD_121299 | JGI IMG/M metagenome (GOLD analysis project Ga0182030, IMG submission 121299) | Permafrost microbial communities from Stordalen Mire, Sweden - 812S3M metaG (Illumina Assembly) | ecosystem: Environmental > Terrestrial > Soil > Wetlands > Permafrost | place: Sweden... | reverse complement strand
TGGGTAGTCCGTTGGGGGTATAATTAGGCCCCAAACGACTCGGTAAAGGCTGCACATGATTCGGGATTTCAACCCTGCTGCCGGCGATCTTTCGGCTCAAGCGATAGATACATCTGCGCTTGGCCGACGAAGCATCGGCATTGCGAAACGTCGCGAGCCGCAGCGGTTTATCATTTGCGATGCCTCAATGCGCGTGCTCTTTGCTACCGCCGGGCTGGATCTCATATCATGCTTCAAAGATGGCCTCGAGGCGCTTCAGCCCAAATGCCGCGAAAGTACGCTTTCTAAGACGACGATTTTTCACGCTTACGACGATGAAACAGTCTTGCGTATCGTTCCGCTTGACGGCCATCTCTTCGCGTGTGTCGCAATCTTTGTCGATGGCTTCAGTCGGCGTGGCTCCATTTTCAGAGCTGCCAAACAATTCGGTTTGACGAAGCGTGAATTGGAGGTGCTTCAAATGTTGATTCGTGTCAAATCAAATTCGGATATTGCTGAAAGTCTCGGTGTTGCCGAATCCACTGTATCGGATCATGTCCAGAGCATAATGCGCAAGCTGGGCACGTCCAAGCGAGCGGCGTTGGTTAGCAAGGTATTCAATTTAGAGCAAGACATCGCCGCCGAAAATGATGACTAAACAGGATATCCCGGAGGTCCATGGCCTCATCGGTGCGATGAATGTATTCGATCCGGAAATGGCGCAACACCTCATAGCAACGGCCACGTTTGCAGAGCGCGTCGCGACGGTTATGGCGCTCGACTCGGAAACCATAGAAAATTGCCGCGTCGGTGCGATACTCCATGACATCGGCCGGCTTGGTATCGATAAATCGATATTGGAGTGCCCGGCAATGTTAGTCGAGGCGGAGTGGGACGTGTTGACTGACCATCCGATGCTCGGGGCACGCCTGCTGAAGACGATCCCCGCGCTCGCGCATATCGCACCCATCGTCCGCGCCCATCACGAACGAATCGATGGATCGGGTTACCCCGATGCGCTGATTGGCGACGAGATTCCAATTGAAGCACGGATCATTGCGGTTGCGGACGCCTTCCACACAATGACCATGCCGCACGCGTACCGCTTTGCGTCTCCGACGACCACGGCAATGGCAGAGCTCGTTGGTAATAGCGACTCACAATTTGATGCGGACGTCGTCGAGGCGTTTGGCGTAATGATCGGAGTTCGTCGGCGCCGGCCCCACCATGCCTGATTGGGCCTCATTAGGTCTTTTGGCCCAAAAAATGGAGTCTTTTGCGAGTCGCGTAGGCTTATGGCCTCGGATATCATGAGCATCCAACGGCATGCTTGTATGCCGTGGGAGCTATGGCGAGGTGAACGGCTGATGATTATTCGGCTCAATGGCGAGTTTGGGGGTTCCGAGCAAAGCGCGATGCGCGATGCCTTCCAGTGGGTTACGGGTCCCGTAACGATCGATTTGCAAAACGCGACCTTAGCGGCCAACGCGTTGGGCGAAATAATGCTTCTGGCGAACCGAATCGGGCTGCAAAACGTTCGTCTCATAAATCCGACCGTGAGCATGCGTAAGATATTGTCCTTGACGCATCTTGATCGCGTCCTCAGCGTCTCCGGCGACTTCACCCGGGTGTACGATAAAAGTGCCTAAGTCGCTGATGAACGAAACGATCAAAATCGGCGAATGCGGAGTGTCCCAGCGCGCTCAGCGTCGAGGTCTCAGCTTGCGTAAGGCGCGGTCGAGCGAGAGTGCCCGACGCCCAGTGGAATATTGGCTCGTCGTTCCCGGCACGAGCAGCATCGTCGCCGGGTCTCTTGCTCTACCACGTTTTCAGCATTTCTTGAGCAGCAGGACGCGATAGTTGAGATGCTCTTTGAAGCGTGAACTATCGAATTGCTTGGGCTGTTTGGTGTAGAGAAAATCCGCGGCGAGCGCCAGCTGCTTGCGAAAACAAAATCGCCCGGCTCGTACGATGAAGCCCGGGATCAGGTGGATCAGGAGGTCGCGCACGAGTTCGATAGTCGGCAGGATGATCGTGGCATATATTTCCTTCCCGACGTCGAGCGTCGGCAGCGTCTCGTCCGTGATATCGTCGCAGGAAACGATCTGAAAATTGCTTTTGCCCAACTCCAATGAGAAGTCCGATTCCGTCCAGACACTCTCGTAGTACGACGTCTCGGCTTTGCGAAAGTAATCGGAGATCAACAGGTAGCCGCCGTCCGCCAAGAGCTCGCGGGCCTTGGGAAAGAGCAGATGGTGGCTCATGTATTGGCAACTCTCGGACATAATGATCAGCTCGTATTTTTGCAACGTTTCGAATACTTCGAACTTCGAGAGCACGAAGGCGGCGCGGTTGCCGAGCCGTTTGGCCACCACGTCGGCGAGGTAGCCGTCGGGGCTCAGCGCCGTCACGCCGATGACGTCCGGGATGCAAGGTGGCATGTCGCCGACGACGATGCATGGGACGGCCGGCGCGTCAGGGATGCGTAGCATGAACTTCGCACAGATGATGCAGCGTTGCGGGACTATCGGCGCGCTGACAAAGTCGGGAGCGCTCTACCTGCTGATGACGACCAGCAGTGCCGCGCTCCGGCCTCTCTGCTCCGAGGTCGGCCGCACTGCGACCGTTACGGGCGGCAAATACGTGAAAGGCGGCATCCATGCGATCGTCGCCGCGGCCGTTCAACTCCGCTAGGAACGACGATGAAATCGTTACCGGGAGCCAAGCTGAACCCCCCTGGGAATCGCGGTAGCCGCCGGCTGCACCGCCCTGATTGCGTCGCTGCTCATCGCGTTGCCGATGTGGGGATTCGGCGGCATGATGGGTGGCGGAGGATCCGGATGGATGTCCGGATATGGGCACTCGATGGGCTTCGGCGCGATGTGGCTGGGCGCCGCGGTTGCTGCCGGCTTCACGGGACTTGTCTTCGCGTGGATCTACAACGCCGTCTGCGCCCGACGACCTGCAGGCAATGACTCCGAAGCGCAGGTTTCGCGACCTCCGGTTGCACGCTGAGAGAGAAGATGATTGCGGAAGCCATGCGAAGAGCGACCTTGGCAGACGGTGGTGTGGGACACCCGGGGAGGGGGTGTGATATTATGGCGACATGCCCAAGAAGCCCGTTGCTCGCCGGAAGACCTCCAGTCTCGATGCCGAGCGGAAAGCCGACGTAATCAACCGTCTCAAAACCGTGCGCGGTGTGACTGACGGGATTCTCAAGATGATCGAAGAGGACGTCTATTGCGTCGACGTCCTCAAGCAGATTTCGGCGACGCGAGCGAGTCTCGACCGCGTCGCTCGCATCATGCTCGAAAATCACTTCGCGCATTGTTTCGTCGACGCGGTCAAGAAGGGCGATACGGACGCTGCGGTTGCCGAGCTGATGGCGACGCTGAACTTCCACCGGGAACTCGTCTGATGGCGACGACGCTCGCAGCCGGAGCCGACCCGGTTTGCGGGATGGAGGTCGACGCTACATCCGAGCACCGCCTCGATTGGAACGGTAACGTCGTCCACTTTTGCAGCGCCGGGTGCCGCGAGAAGTTCGCCGCGCACCCGGAGCGCTATTCCGGCGACGCGCAAACGGCGGAGGCTCCGGCGCCTCCCGTGGACACGATCTACACCTGTCCGATGCATCCGGAAATCCGGCGCGACGCTCCCGGAAGCTGCCCCATCTGCGGCATGGCGCTCGAGTCGCTCGTCGTGACTGCGGACGAAGGTCCGAATCATGAACTAATCGACATGACGCGGCGTTTGTGGATTGGCGCGGTCCTCACGGCTCCGGTCTTCGTGCTCGAGATGGGCGGCCACGTTCCCGCGTTCGGCTTGCACCGGCTGGTGCCGCCGCTCGTCGCGACGTGGGTCGAGTTCGTGCTGTCGACGCCGGTCGTGCTGTGGGGCGGCTGGCCGTTCTTTGAACGCGCGTGGGCCTCGGTCGTCAACCGCAGTCTTAACATGTTCAGCCTGATTGCGCTCGGCACCGGTGCCGCGTATCTCTACAGCGTGGTTGCGACGTTCGCTCCGGGCTTCTTCCCGGCCGGTTTTCGCGGCATGGATGGCACCGTCGCCGTGTACTTCGAGGCTGCCGCCGTCATCACGGTGCTGGTGCTCCTCGGGCAGGTCCTCGAACTGCGTGCACGCGAGCAGACCGGCGGCGCAATCCGCGCGTTGCTGAATCTTGGGCCGAAGACGGCGCGCCGGATTACGAGCGGTGGCGAGGACGAAGAAATCTCGCTAGGCGAAGTACACGTGGGCGACCGTCTTCGCGTGCGCCCGGGAGACGGCATCCCCGTGGACGGAGTGGTTCTCGAGGGCGGCAGCGCGGTTGATGAATCGATGGTCACCGGCGAGTCGATGCCGGTGGCAAAAGCCGCGGGCGATGCCCTCATCGGCGGAACGGTAAACGGTACCGGTTCGCTCGTCATGCGAGCGGACGCGGTCGGCGCCGACACGATGCTCTCGCGCATCGTGGCGATGGTCGCCGAAGCGCAGCGCAGCCGCGCGCCGATTCAGCGCATGGCCGACACCGTCGCGGGCTACTTCGTACCGGCAGTCCTCGTTGCCGCCACCATCGCATTTGCCGCCTGGGCAATTTGGGGACCAGCACCGGCGCTCGCCTACGCGCTCGTCGCCGCCGTATCGGTCGTGATCATCGCTTGCCCGTGTGCGCTCGGGCTCGCCACGCCGATGAGTATTGGGGTCGCCGTCGGCAAAGGCGCGACTGCCGGCGTCCTCATCAAGTCCGCCGAGGCATTGGAACGTCTGGAAAAAGTGAACGTGCTCGTCATCGACAAGACCGGCACGCTTACCGAGGGCCGCCCTAAGGTGACGGCGGTGGTGTCCGAATCTGGCCTTTCGGAGGCGGACATCCTCCGTTTCGCGGCGAGTCTCGAACGTCTCAGCGAACATCCCCTTGCGGCGGCGATCGTCGCGGCCGCGAAGGAGCGCGGCATCGACGTGCCCGAGGCCGCAAACTTTGCTTCCGTCACGGGCAAAGGTGTCACGGGCGACGTCGGTGATCGGCATGTGGCGATTGGGAACGCGAAACTCATGAGCGGGGACGGCGTCATTGCAGCGGACCTGACGAAGAAAGCCGACGAACTCCGAGCCGATGGTGCGACCGCGCTCTTTCTTGCACTCGACGGAACCCCAGCGGGCGTCATCGCGATTGCCGATCCGATCAAAGCGACGACGCCTGCCGCCCTCAAAAGATTGCAGGCGGAGGGCATGCGTGTCGTCATGCTGACCGGCGACAACCTGACGACCGCACAAGCGGTGGCAAAGCAACTCGGCATCGCCGAGGTGGAGGCGGACGTCCTCCCGGACGACAAGCACCGCATCGTGACGGCGTTTAAGAACAAAGGCCTGGTCGTCGCCATGGCTGGCGACGGTGTCAACGACGCGCCGGCACTCGCCGCGGCCGACGTCGGAATCGCGATGGGCACCGGGACGGAAGTTGCGATCCAGAGCGCCGGCATTACCCTGATCAAGGGCGATCTCGCGGGCATAGCGCGGGCCCGAACCCTCAGCCGCATGACCATGCGAAACATTCGCCAGAATCTCGTCTTCGCGTTCGCTTACAACGTCATCGGCATCCCGATCGCCGCCGGGATCCTGTACCCCGCCTTCGGACTGCTGCTGAGCCCCATGATAGCGGCGCTGGCCATGTCGTTCAGTTCCGTATCCGTCATAACGAATGCGCTACGATTGCGGGCTGCACGGTTGTGACCTCGCGGCTCGGGCTCTCACTGAGCATGTAGTTCTTTCGCGTGCTTATCGATCCGACGGCGCGTCGAGTGATTTCGAAGCGATACGGAGGGCGTGAAGATGGGCTGCTCAACCAGATTTGGGCCGATGCTGCAGAGCGTTGGATGACACTTCCCGCACAATCGACAGTTGGCGCCACGCTCACGGTACGTCTCGCGGCCGTGACAGCGGCTGCCTACGCTGTGTTCGTTGCACAACATTCGTCCGTTGAAGATGCCACGCAAACCGTCCATGATATCGCTTGGGCCGTCTACAAGCGGATGGGCGGTGCGGCATGGCTGGTGAGTGGGCTGCTCAGCCGCGATACCGCTGAACGTTTGCGGATAGCGACGGTAGCGTTTCATAGCTTCCCTTTTAGCGCTCCGTCGTACGAGTGGCGGGTCATATATCCGAGCCTTCAGGTGCTGCAAGGCCCTGCTCCGGCCGAGCAAGCGGCCGACGATTGTTCTCAGCGAGACGATGTGCTAGGCTGCAGCTCAATCTATGAGTCTAGGCAAGCGCTGAATTGTTGAAATAGCACCAAACCATTTGGGTGAAAGATGCCCGATTTGCGTCGATCGATTGAGACATTGCTGGAAGCCACGGAAGCGGTGCAGACCGCTATCGCGTCTGAGAGCTACCCGGCCAAAGAGGGCTGCGATTGCGAGTGTCATCGCGCTCGCGAAACGTGCAAGTGTGCATGTCCCAAGCGCGACGATGGGTGTGACTGTGCGTGCCATGCACGACGCGATAGCTGCGAGCATTGCAGATTTCACGATCACGGCGACCGCCACGGTCGCGAGCATTGGCTCGAGCGGAAACTCTTTCATCTCATCGAGCGCCTGGAAGACGGCGTTGACGCGCTGCGCGACGTAGAGCACGCTCCGCTGCCACCATATCCGCCGTTTCCACCCTACCCACCGTTTCCGTCTTATCCGCCGTACGCAATGGCGGGATGCGGATGCGGATGCGGTCATGCAACGGCGGTGCAGCCGGCCGCAACGGCTGCTCCGGCAACGCCGGCCGAAACCGCGCCGGCGCAAGCAACGGCGGCGCTGGAGCGCGACGTCATCGTCCGGGCGATCCCAATCGATTTGAACTCGCCCGCATTTCCCGATCCAAAGACGATCACTGACTTCGAATCGCTGCTCGATTTCGGCGAATCCACCGCCGGTCTCGTACGCCGCGTCATCAGCCGGGCAGGCCGGCCGGAGGAGTAAAAGATGACACAGCAAGACCAGCAGAAAGGTGTCTGGCCGACTTACGCTTTGCGCGCATGGCTCACATCGTTAGTTGCGCAGGTTCGTTCGTCGCGCAGCGAAGCTGTCGCCCAGATCGAGCACCACGAGGTCGAGATCGCGCGCCTGCGCCGGCAACTAGAGCGCTCCGACGAGGTGTTGCTCTCGCTCGACGAAGTGACCGGTCTCGTTGACGACCGCCTGCGTCGTGTGCGCGATTCGGAATCGTATCCGGTCATTACGGAGGGCGTGATCATCGAGGAGACCTCCGCTCCTGAGACGCACGCGCGCGGCAAAAGTCGCTCGGGCAACCACTAACGCTTCCCAATTCTGCGGAGTACCGTTCGTATGTCACACGCACCCTATCCGCCGTATCCGCCCTACGCGCCGTTCCCGCCCTATCCGCCGTTCCCGCCGTATCCCGCGCAGTGCTGCTGTCCGTGTCCGGCTGCCCCAGCGGCGGCGACCACCGGCACTGGAACGACCGGGACCGGGACGACGACGCCGCCCCCTCCACCACCACCGCCTCCGACTACGCCACCACCGCCCCCGCCACCACCGCCGCCGCCGGCTGCACCGCCGCCGCCGCCGACCGTCATTCTGACCGTAGCCGTCGTCGTCGCTTAAGGCGTACGAGGTGCTGATGAACGGTAGCATTGGGCTGCGCGACTACCTCGTGCGGCTCGCGACGGAACCGACGGCGCTCGCGTCCTACGTGCGCGATCCTGATGCGGCCATGGCCGACGCCGGCTTGGACCGTACGGGCCGTGACGCGCTCGCCGCCGCCGACATCGGCCCGATCTGGAACGCGTTGCTCGACCGGACCGCAGCCAACGGTTCGGCCGACGTGGCGTACTCGGACGGCGCTCGCATGGCGGACCGGCAACGTGAATCTCTGATCGTCGTCGGGACCGGCATCTGCGCGGTCGGCCAGCTGACGGTCGACGCGATCGCGTACATGAAAGAATCGGACGTCGTCCTCTATCTCGTCGGCGACCCGGTCGCTGAAAGCGTCATTCGCAGTCTCAATCCGTCGGGTGCGATGTCGCTGCGCGGATACTACGGCGAAGGCATCGTACGCAACGAGAGCTACGAAGCGATGGTGCAGCACATTCTGAGTTGCGTGCGCGCCGGTAAACGCACGTGCGTGGCCTTCTACGGCCATCCCGGTGTGTTCGCATATCCCGCGCACGAAGCGATCCGGCGCGCACGGAAGGAAGGTTACGTGGCGCGTATGCTCCCCGGAGTTTCGGCCGAAGATTGCCTCTTTGCGGACCTGAACGTCGATCCGGCGGTCAACGGATGTCAGTCCGTTGAAGCGAGCGACTTTCTCGTCCACGAGAAGGCGATCGACACGTCTTGCGCGCTCGTCTTATGGCAAGTGGGCGTCGTCGGCGACTGGACGTATCGCACGTCCGGTTACGAGCTCCGCGCGTTTCCGCTCTTGATGGAGAAGCTCACGCGCCACTACGGGAAGTGGCACGAAGTGACGATCTACGAAGCCGCCACGCTGCCGGAACTGAAGCCAAAGATACTTAAGATCGCGCTCGGATACTTGACGCCCGAGTACGTTAACGCCGGCACCACGATGTACGTACCGCCGGCGCGTGCGAAAACGCTGGACGCCGCGTACGGCTCGCTCCTCGCGGCGGCACGGTAAGCAGACGATCGGTCTGCCATGTTTCTCGAGGCATATGCGTTAACGGACAACCCGCAAGCGCTCGTACCTGCGCCGCCGCGCCGCGATTGGATGGATGCCATTCACGGTGGCCACGCGTATCGCTGTCTCCCGCTTGCCGTCGCGAATACGTACGGTTGGCAGTTGCTCTTGCCGGTCGATGTAACCGCGGAATGGAACGGCGGACCCGCGATTGAGGATATCGTCATCGACTGCGCGCGGGAGCACCAAGCGGTGAGCAACTTTGCGCATGGCATCCTGACCTTCGATGTCGGGTACATCTTCCGGACGGCGATGGACTTTCATCTGCTCGTGACCGGGCCCACCAACGCGTGCAAGGATGGCGTCGCGCCGATGACCGCGATCGTCGAAAGCGATTGGTTGCCCTACAGCTTCACGGTGAACTATCGCTTCACGCGACCCGGGCGCGTACGCTGGCAGGCGGGCGATGCGTACGCGCAGATCTGCATTGTCCGCGCCGGCGTGCAAGAGCGCATTCAGCCGATCGTACGGCGTCTCGATGAAAATCCGCAGCTTGCGGCCGACCACGCGGCGTGGCGGGAGCGGCGCACGGATCTCCGCGCGCGCATCGCGGCTGCCGATCCGGCCGCGCTGCGCAAAGCCTGGGATAAGGATTATTACCTGGGCCGCTACGCCGACGGGCGGTCGACAACCGCCGCGCACGCATCAAAAGTGCGTCTCGCTCCGCCCGTCGACGAACGTCGATAGGCAGGAAGTTGCCGTGTTCTATACCGTACCGGGATTCGCTACGCGCGGCGACTGCTGGACGGTGATCACGAGCTACGAACGTTCCCGTCCGGCGCACGCTGCCGCCATCGGCGACCCGTTCTTCGATAACCGCGTGCTCTGGATCGGCAGCTTTCCCGAAACCGAAAATGCCGCGTGTCAGGTTTTGGAAGACTGGCGCGCACGGGCGACGCTGACGCTATCGCTGCACGCGGGCCGGCAGCTCTACTGCGATACGATCCAAGTCGTGCGCTGGGACGGGCAAGAGATGCCGCCTCACTACGACGATCGTCATCCGGATGGATCGGCCCATAAAACGCCCTGGCGCGAATGGGCCGGCGTGGTCTATCTCAACGACGACTATGTGGGCGGTGATCTCTGGTTTCCGTCGACCGGCGACGCCTACAAGCCCGTGGCTGGAACATTCGTGTTCTTCAAGGGTTCGCTGATGCACGGTGTCCGTCAGGTGACGCAGGGCTTGCGCTATACGTCGCCGAGTTGGTACAGCGCGGACCCGTTGCACGAAGATCCGTTTTCGTACCCTGATTCGTAATCAGCAGGTCAGCGGTTCAAATCCCGCTCGTCGGCTCCAGTTCGAACCCCGAGAAATCAGCGTGTTACGTCGGCGAGGATCGGGTCCGCCCAGGCGGCCGGTTCTATGGCGGTTGGATTACGCCGGGACTCACCGGCCCAATCAAAGGCGACCCGGATTCCGGGAATCAGACCGAGGCCATGAAGGTCTCGGGCCTCGCCTCCATCGGCTCAGCGACGGCCTCTGACCATTTCACAATATCGCGATCGAGCTTAACCGAAACTGGACGTAACGAGAAATCGCGTGCGTTGGCTCGTGGAGCCTGGCCGTTCATCAAGGCTTTCGCCCCGTTGATGATGCGGCGCCGGCTTTGAATAATCGCGTTGTCGGTAGAGCCGAGATGCTCTTGGGTGCGGTCGTAGAGGGGGCCCATACTTTCGGTAATCGCGACATCTTGATCTTGGAAATTCTGGATCCGCATCCAAGGCTGCTTGGCATCCGGCGCCCCGGCGGCGTAGCCGTTCGATTTGTTGTGCACCGGCGCGAACGTTCCGGGAATGAGCTCGGAATGAATTGCGGAGCCGCCGCGCATGTGGACGAGTTCGCCCTCCGTGAGCGCCCGGGTCGGATGATACGAAAATGCAAAGACCCACGTGGTTTCATCGTCGATCGGAATCCAGGCGTGACCGGCGAGCGGACCGTCGCCGGTGAACGCCGGTATGGTGGTGTACCAAGGCGCGAACCATTGGTTGATGCGCCAATAATAGCTCTTTCCGTCGGCTTGACGGCGAGATCCGATCAACATGCCGCCGTCCGTGTCGACGAGCTCGATTTTTGGATTGCTGTCCTCCAGCATCCAGCGCGCGGACTCGTAGGTCGCGTGCTCGACCGTGCGGCCGATGGCTTCCTGATGCAGAAACCCTAGGTGGCTTGAATCGAGATCGCCTTCCATCCCTTGCGTCCAGTGACACTGCTGGATGCGCTTCGATGTATACGTGTTATCTTCGGGAACGGTCAGCCATTCCAGATCGGGCAGCGGTGGACGGCTCGCGCGCGGTCCCATGTACGTCCAGATGACGCCGTTGCGCTCGACGCAAGGATATGCTTGCTGCGTGATCTTGTCCTTAAACGTGCTGGTGGGCGGCTCGTTCGGCATGTCGGTGCACGTGCCGTCCAATTCATACTTCCATCCGTGATACCAGCAGCGCACGGCGCACTCGGCGTACCGCGCAAAATAGAGCGACGCGCCACGATGTGCGCAAAACTCGCGCATCAGGCCGACGTCTCCGGACGTGTTCCGGAAAGCGATCAGATCTTCGCTCAATAATCGTACGCGCACAGGCGTCCCGTCACGTTCGGGCAGTTCGCGCGAGAGCAGCGCGGGAAGCCAGAAGTGACGCAAATAGGCGCCCATCGGCGTCTTCGGTCCCGTGGCTGCAAGCAGCGCATGGTCTTCTGGGGTCAACATAGCGGTGTTCTCCTTAACCGAGGTCGTGTTGAGATAGAAACGCGGCGCAGAACTGATCGAACTGCCATGGTGCCTCGAAGTTGCATGAGTGACCCGCACCATCGATGCTGGCAAACTCGGCGTTTGGGATACGCTTTTGCAATTCGAGGGCTGCCGGGTGGTTCCGGTCGGCCGTTCCGCTTATGATCAGCGTCGGGGCGGTGATGCTGCGCAGCAAATCCGCGGGATCCGGCTGGGAAAGCGCTTGATTCATCGCAATGATGCTTTCAAGTGTTCCGTTGGTATTCAGTTCGACGATCATTCGCGCGTAGTGCTGAACCAGTGGCGTCTTTTGTGCGGCGGGCGAAAAATGATCGAGGATCTGCAACTCGCGAAGGCCGATGCCTTCGGCGGAGTAACGCTCCTTCCAGCGCACCATCATCTCGCGCGTGGGGAGATGCCCGCAACCCGAAAGGATCAGGGCGAGCGTGCGGCCGGGCTGCTGCGCCGCCATGTGAAGGGCAACGAACGCGCCGAGCGAGTTGCCTTGAATTATGGTGCCGCCCGGAGTGATGCGATCGACGACGTCCCAACACGCGCGCGCCTGGTCGGCAACGGTAACGCCTTCGCGAATGACCGGCGAGCGCCCATACCCGGCCAGATCGACCGCAATTGTTTGATAGCGCGCGGAGAAATGCGCGGTTTGGAACAGCCACAGCCGGTGATCGTCGGGCGTCGAATGGATGAACAGCATGGGCCGGCCCGACGTGCCTTGCTGCTGGAAGAAGAGCGGACCCGGAATTTGCTGCGGCACGTCTAAACCGACCTCTCATGACCGCGATCGTCGATGTCCATCACCATTTCATTCCACCGGTTCTGATCGCGCAGGAACGCGATCGGCTTCTCGCGGGCATCGCGCACATCGGAGCGACATCGGTGCTGCTCGATTGGACCATCGAGCGTGCGCTCGAGGAGATGGACAAGAACGCTATCGCGTCAGCCATTGCTTCAATCGCTCCACCGGGCGTCTTTTTCGGCGATGTCTCCAAGGCGGTGATGCTCGCGCGGTCGTGCAACGAGTTCATTGCGGACGCCGTACGCGCTCATCCCGGACGATTCGGCCACTTCGCGGTACTGCCGTTGCCTGATGCGGATGCCAGCCTTCGGGAAATCGCGTACGCGTTCGACGAACTCGGCGCAGACGGCGTCGGTATTCTCAGTAGCTACGATGACGTATGGCCCGGCGACCCGGCATTCGTTCCGGTGTTTGAAGAACTCGACCGCCGGCAGGCGGCCGTATACGTGCATGCAACGGCGCCCGCATGCTGCCGCGGCCTCATGCCGGGCATCCCGACGGCACTCGTCGAGTTTCCGTTCGACACGACCCGCGCGATCGCGAGCCTCCTGTATAGTGGGGCATTGTCCCGATTCAAGAAGATTCGCTTCATCTTTTCGCATGCCGGCGGCGCAATCTCGGTGCTGGCCGGCCGTGTGTCCAGCTTCCGCGATCGCGACGAACGGCTGTCCGCGCTGATGCCCGAAGGTGTGCCCGCGCTGCTCGGTGCGCTGCATTTCGACGTAGCCAGCTCCACGTCGCGCGCGTCGTTCGCAGCACTGCGCGCAATTTCCGATGTGACGCAGCTGCTTTTTGGCAGCGATTATCCGTACGTTCCGGTCGCCGGCACGTTGCGCGGCCTTGCGGCGCTTGATTTGAGCGAGGCCGATCGTCACGCAATCGGGTACGGAAACGCGCGCCGTCTCTTCCCGCGACTCGGGCACGGCTAGTTTGCCGCGCGCGGCGCGCCACCGGGCAGGCTGACGGGAATCCACTTTTCTGCTTTCCGATCCCAGTGCATGACCGTGACGGCTGAAACGTTCAGCCCGCGTTGCATTCCGTCGCTGAAGTTGTAGACTCCATTGATCCCAACGTAGCCGCTTAAGTCTAGCATGTAATCACGAATTTGCGTCGCGGTCGCATTTGGACCCAGTTTTCGGAGGGCCGAAACGATGATGGCCGCTGCATCCCAGGAAGTGCCCGCCATGGCGTCCGCATGCTGTACGTTGTCGTCGGCGAGCGCACGGTAGAACTTCAGGACGCCGTCTTTCAGCGGCCCGTTGCGCAGCGTATCTTGCTCGAAAAAGCGGAAGCCGGCGAAATAAAAGTTTCGATCGTTATAATTCGCCAACTGCTTCATCTCGGGATAAACCATGTTGCCGGTCGACGTGCCGATTGGAATTTCCAGGCCGCTATCGGAATAGCCGCGCACGACGGTGACGAACGCCGTGCCGGCGGTCCAGGCCAAAAGCGCTTGCGGATTGGCTTGCTTGATGCGGGTCATCTGCGCGTCGACGGTGAGATCAGCGGGAGAGAAGTGTTCCGCGTCGACAATCTGAAGGGACCTGTTCTCGGGCAGAGCCATCGCAGCTTTGATCCAGCGATCGCCGTCTTGGCCGCTTGCATCAATCGACGTGATCTGGGCAAAGCGCGTGAGGCCTTTGCCACGAAAATAGCGGATGAGGGCCGCGACGTTATCTTGGGTCGAAACGCCGGCGGTGAACGCATAGGTGCCGCGAGCCGGATGAAATGACGGCGAGAGGCAATACATCACTGGGCCGTTGGTGACCAGCGGGCCGGTTGCGTCGCACGTCGAGGAATTTCCAGGACCCAAAATTACTTGGCCTTTGCTCGCGATGACTCCATTGACGAGCTGGATTGTAATTTGGGGATTCGACTGATCGTCTTTGATGTCGAAGTGCACAGGCCGGCCGTTGATCCCACCCGCCGCATTGAGCGCCTTTTCATAGGCGACGATAAATTGCTGTTCGCCGCTTCCGATAAATCCTACGGGCCCGGTAACGGACAGAATTGTGGGAATGACGATCGGTGGGTCCGCAGCGCGTGCGGCAACCGCGAGCCCGGTGAGGATGAGCGCAAGCAGCGCTGCGATTGTGCGGAAGTGGGCTTGCTTCAATGCATTGGCGCTTTCTTGGAACACAGCGGGGAGCGTGTGGGGCCGAATCGGGAGGTCCCCTGTATCTGATGCCGAGAGGTTTCGCGACGGCGGCGTCCGATTTGTGACTCGTGAGCACGTCTTGCCGTCACTTCGGTCGCCACTCGTTTCTTGTCGGTGCAGCGGCCACTTTTATCACAGCCGGGCTGCCGGGTCGCAGGAGTGCGAACGCACAGGTCTCGCCGCGGCGCATTGACGTTCACAATCACGTCATGCCGCCCGATTATCTGAAAGCCGGTCGCGACCTGATCATCGGGACGGCCGATCTGGATCCCGCCAACGTGTTGAATTGGACGCCATCCAGGGTGCTGGCGGAGATGGACCGCACCGGCGTCGCGACCGCCATGTTGTCGGTGTCGACGCCCGGCATCTCGCTCATGGGCAACCGCGACCAAACCCGGAAGCTCGCGCGATCCTGCAACGACTATACGGCATCCCTCGTGCGCGCCTACCCGGGCCGCTTCGGAATGTTCGCCGTCGTGCCGCTGCCTGACGTGGATGGGGCAATAAGCGAGGCGACGTACGCGCTCGACGTTCTCCGCGCCGACGGCGTCGGTTTGCTGACGAGTTATGGGACGCAATATCTCGGTGATCCGCAATTCACCCCGCTCTTCGCGGAGCTCAACCGGCGGAAGGCCATCGTATTCGTCCATCCGACCGGGCCGGCATGCTGCTCGACGCTGCTCCGCGGTATCAACGCATCGGTTGCGGAGTACATGTTCGACATCACCCGGACGATGATGAGCATGATGTTCGCGGGGGTCTTTTCGCAGTTTCCGGATATTCGCTTTATCTTCACTCACGCGGGCGGCACGATGATGCCGATTTCGGCACGCATCAACGCCTACGGTTCCCGCCACCATGAATTGGACGCAATTCTTCCCCATGGTGTTTTGTATGAGTTGCGGAAGCTGCATTACGACATTGCAAATTCGACCAACCCATCGGCGATGGCAGCGCTGATGGATCTCGTGCCGCCGACACGGATTTTGTTCGGTAGCGATACGCCGTACGTGCCGATCGCGGCTACGGCGGAAGGGCTCGACAAAATGACGATCGCGGACGAGTTGCGCGCCGCAATCAACCGCGATAATGCGCTGCAACTCTTCCCGCGGCTTGCCTGATCGCGCGATCAGATGCATGCTAACGACCGTCCCATATGAAGCCGGTCAGTGGGACGGGCGTGAGCATTTTGTACTTGACGGCGGCATCCGACACGACCTGAAATGCGTTGGCGTCGAAACCGACGGCGAATCGTTGTAACGCCTTGCCCTCCTTGAGGCCGAAGGCGTTTTGCAGGTTGACGGCTGCCGCCACGGGATTAGCCATCGCCCAGCGACCGCCGGCGAAGATCGCATCGGCGAAACGGCGGGCGACATCTTTGTTGGCGGCTAACCAGTCGCTCGTTGCAAACCAAGCCGTTTGAACGAATATCGGCGAAAGCGCGGTTTCGGCATCACCGATCGCGCGAATGCGGTCTCCGCCCGCCGATAGTTCGGGCTCGCTGATATGAGCGGCCGCTACGCGGCCTTGGACGAGTGCCTGGACCATTTCGGGCTGCGGCAATTCGACGAATTTTACCGAACTCGAATCGCCGCCGTTCTTGTCGACTAACATCGACACGACGAGTTGGTCCAGGCCACCGACGGTGGCGCCGCCGACGATCTTCCCATTCAACTCGCGCGGAGTCATAATCGGCGAATCGGCGGCGACGGCCAACTTCGTCGTCGGAAAACGCGAATCATGAATTCCGCCGGGAGCGAGAATGACGATCCGGACGTTATGCGAGTGCGCTTGCAACAGCTGTAACGAATTCGAAACCGCAATGTCCAGTGAGCCGCCGAGAAGCGCCGACATCGAAGCCGCTCCGTTATTTGCAACTTGACCTTGCACGTTGATCTTGTGCTGGGCAAATAATCCGAGGGCTTGCGCTTGCAGTACCTCGGACATGGGCTCGCGCGGCGCGTAGCCGATACGCAGCGCCGTTAGATCTTGAGCGCCGGCTCGCGCTGGGCAGGTCCCGGCAGCGACGAGACCAGCGAGCGCTGCGACGAAGGTTTTACGGTCGTATTCATGCACGTTGGCCACCTACTCGAAAGGTCACCTGAGACGACATGACGATGCCGGGAATTTCTTGACGAAATGCCCAGCATCGCATGAAAGGAAATCTCACTTGCATTGTATATACCGTATACGATTCGTGTCAAGGGTTGAAGCGAGGAAGCGATATTCATGAGTGAACGCAAGGAGCGACTCGCGCAGACGAATTATTGGGACGCGCTTTTTGCGATGCGCGATCGTCAACGCGAGGATCGGAAGAATGGCATACAAGTCATCAAGCAAGCCGATTTGCCGCTCGAACTAAACAGTCAAGGGCTGATGCGTTGGTACATGCATCCCGACATCAAAGACACGATACTGACGACGTACTTGTTCTTCGAACAAGAGATACCGCCGGGAAGTCGGACCGGGCGCATAAAGTTTCAAGGCGGTCAGGCCATGTATATCACCGCAGGGCGAGGTCACACATTCTTGGATGGCGTTCGCCACAATTGGAAGGCTGGCGACGTCCTGAACCTGCCGATCCGGCGCGACGGAATCATCGTCCAGCACGTGAACGACGATCCCGATAATCCGGCAATTTTCGTTGCTGCCGAACCGAACTGGTTTGAGTGCACATCGGTCGATCGGGGTTCGGGCTTCGAGCAACTCGAGGTCGCTCCAGAATACAATCGACGCGGTTAGGAGGTCGAGAATGGCCGATCGAGAGCGTGTACGCGAACGTGAGCGGGAGCCGATTCCTGAGAGTGCCTACGAGCGGACGTTGCGCCATTACGAAGCTACGAAGCGGCGGATGGAAGTGGGCCCGGTCGTCATCCGATCCGAGGATCGCGAAGTTGAGTTGACTCGTCAGGGCCGCATCAAGACGTATCTCGATCCCTTGATGTTTAAGGACGTTCCCCTCCAGCATTGGCATATTTTCACCCACGAAGTGCGGACCGTCTCGGGAAAGCACCGTCATCAGGGCGGCATCATCATCTATGTGATCGACGGCCGCGGCTACTCGGTCGTGGAAGATGACCGCGTGGATTGGGAAAAGGGCGATCTGCTTTTATTGCCGATGCGGCCGGGCGGCACCGATCATCAGCATTTCAATCTCGACCCGGAGAAGCCGGCCGTCTGGATGGCGTTCATTTACTTTCCGATCATGGAGTATGTCGCGCACGAAATAACCCAAACCCAAGTTGCACCCGAGTTCAAAGCTTCGAGCTAGGAGTTTCATCCGACATGAGGTGCCCTAGCAGCTCGGCGAGGACGGCGCGATCGCTGCCGAGTCCGCCAAAGAACTCGCGATGCGCACGAATCGCGACATTCGAGACTTCGCGAGTGAGGCGGCGCCCGGCTCCGGTCAGCTCGATGCGTAGCGCGCGGCTATCCGACGAGTGCGTTTTCCTAGCGACCACTCCGCGGTTCTCGAGCTCTCGCAACCCCCGGGAAACCAGCATCTTGTCGATTCCGGTGAATGCCGCTAAGGCGGTCTGGGTCGGCGCCTCTCGGCGAATCGCCAAATAGTGACTTGCGGCAAGCAGCACATACTGCGTATGCGTGAGGCCCAATGCCAGAAAATATTTGCCTAGGTGACGCTGCCAGCGCTGTTCGACCTGCCAGAGGCGAAAGCCGATGCTGTCGTTCGGATCCTCCACGAGGTCGAGGTAAATCTTGTTGCGCTTTGCGGCTGAGCGCTCTGCGGTCCTCATCTGCACGGTTTCGCCTTGGTAGCCGTACACGCATTTCGCAGCCCGAATGAAGGGAAAATGATGCTATCACGTATCGCACTCACGCTCATAGCGCTTCTTATCGCCATGGTGCCGTTGGCCGGTAGGGCGCAAACAACGCCGCTACCCTCGATACGGGTGGGCATTATCCCGGTAGAGGGTGGGGCTGAGCCGTTTTACGCTGAGGACATGGGGTTCTTTCGCCAGCAAGGACTCAACGTCGAGTTGCAAGTCATGCAAAATGGCGCGGCGATCGCGGCGGCCGTCGCCAGCGGCTCACTCGACATCGGATTTGCCGACACGATTTCGATCGCCAGCGCCCACGCGCGCGGCTTTCCGTTTGTGTATCTGTCTCCGGCGCTCCTTAACACGTACGCGGCGCCGGCACTCGCCGTCCTCGTCGCCGGCAGCGGCACGATTCGCGGCCCAAAGGATTTCAACAACAAGACAATTGCCGTCAATGGGCTCAATAACATAACTATGGTGCCGTTCGAGGCATGGATCGACAATAGCGGCGGCGATTCGAAAACCGTAAAATGGGTCGAGGTGCCGGTGACGACTGCGAACGACGCCGTTGCGAGCGGGAAAGTTGACGGCACGACAACGGGCGAGCCTTTTATCAGTTTCGGAGTCGACAATGGGCTTCGCGCCCTTTACGTTGACAAGAATGGAATCGCGTCGCGGTACGTTTTGGCCGGTTTTATGACGACGACCGACTGGGCCGCGCGAAATCCGCTGCTCGCGATGAAGTTTATCGCGGCGATAAAGGAAGCAGCGCGGTGGGCGAATGGAAACCGGGAAGGTTCTGCGCAGATCCTCTCGCGGTACACAAAGATCCCATTACCGGTTGTCGAGCGGATGAAGCGCGGCGAACTTGCCGTCGATCTTCGCCCGGAAGACTTTCAACCCGTCATCGACGCAGCCGCCAAATACGGGGTTCTCCCGAAAGCGTACCCCGCATCCGAACTCTTCTATCGTCCCGGAAAATGATGACGCACGCAGACCTCATCGCAGAGCAGGAGCTTCTATGATGAATGACTTGAATCGTGCCGCTTTTCTGGGCGCCGCGGCCGCATCGATCATCGCAACCGAGCCCCTCATGACGTCGGCGCAAAGCCGTAACCGGGTCGACGTTCACCACCACTATGCATCTCCGGAGTGGGAAACGACGCTTCGCGCGAAAAATTTGCTGGCTCCTGTGTGGAAGGGTTGGACGCCGGATCGCGCCATCGAGGTCATGGATCGTAACGGCGTTCGCAAATCTATGCTGTCCGTCACGACGCCGGGCATCTGGTTCGGTGACGATGCTGCGGCGCGCGTCCTCGCTCGGAGCTGCAACGACTATGCGGCGCAAATGATCGCCGATCACCACGATCGTTTCGGTATGTTCGTCGCATTGCCGCTTCCGGACATTGCCGGCAGCCTACGCGAAATCGCTTATGGCATGGACACACTTAAGGCCGACGGCGTCGGCCTCTTGACCAGCTACACGGACAAATGGCTTGGTGACCCGTATTTTTCGCCGATTTTTGACGAGCTCAATAACCGCCGGGCAATCGTGTTCGTCCATCCGACAACGGCGAAGTGTTGCACCGGCGTGCTCAGCGGCGTCCCCGATTCCGCCATAGAGTACGGCACCGACACGACCCGTGCCATTTCCCAATTGATCTTTTCGGGCTGGACGATACGCTATCCGAACATACGGATGATTTTCTCGCACGGCGGCGGAACGATGCCGTTCTTGATCGACCGGTTCGTGCACCTTGCGGATCGTGACCCGCGTTATCAGAAGCTTTTGCCGAACGGCTTTCTGCCGGAAGCGCGTAAATACTACTATGATACGGCACAAGTCTCCAACGCGGCAGCCATGTCGGCGTTGATGAAGCTTATTCCGCTTTCTCATGTTTTGTTCGGCACCGATTATCCGTATCTCTCGATCGAAGAAAACGTAGATGGCCTAAAGCAATGTGGCGTTTTTGCTGCTCGGGATCTGGCTACGCTCGATAGTCGGAACGCCTCTGATCTTTTTGCCAGTGCGGGGATGCGCTTGTGACCAGGACATTGCTACGTGACGCGTGTTTCTCGTGCTATGGTATGACACGATCGACTAGTTAGGCCGGTTTTCACGTACGAAACGCGACCGTGTTTGACGGTAGACGACGCGGGGGAAGGCCAATTGCTGCATCGTAATCAGCAGCTCAGCGGTTCAAGTCCGTTCGTCGGCTCCAGCTGGAACCCCGAGAAATCTTCCGGCGCCGTTGGTTGGATGAGGACGCGGCGATCGCGATCGCATTCGACGTGTAGCCGGTCAGCGCTCGATGTGCGTGACGTCGCTTATGCGCTGCAGGGCGACGCAACCGGGGGATCCGAGATCGTCGAGCAGCGTGTCGATTGCGGCGTGCAACCCGTTGTAGATATCCGGGTCCGTTGGCGTGAGCGAATTGCTGTCCGTGTAGGCGTGTAAGCCGGCGCGGTCGAGGGACTGCGCGAACGGAAACGTCGCGTGGGTCACCGCGTCGGGATTGAGTGCGAGGGCATGGTCTATCAAGTTTCCCGGCATGAGCGGAACGCGTTTACCGAACCGCCAGTACGTGTCGCGCCACGCTTTGGTAAACGCGTCGGTCTCGTCGAAATGGATCTCCAGGATTGCGAGCCGGCCGCGGGGTTTGAGGATGCGCTTCACTTCGTCGAGCACGACGCCGTGATCGAACCAATGCCAGGCCGTACAGGCCGTCACGATGTCGATCGAGGCATCGCCGAGCGTCGTGTGCTCGGCCGAAGCGTTCACGGAGATGATCCGCGGATGCGGGACGGCGGCGTCGCGCATTGCGTCATTCGGCTCGACGGCCCATACCTTCGCACCGGCGGCGGCGAACGGAAGCGACGAGAGACCCGTACCGGAACCGAGGTCGGCGAGATTGACGGCGGCGCGGTCGCCGAAGCCATCGAGGACATAGTCGATCGTGGCCGGCGGATGCTTCGGCCGAGTCGCGGCATAGGCGCGTGCGCGTTCGGTGAACCGGTCCGTGTGCATGCGCCTTCCGTTCGGCAGGAACGGGCGGTCGACCGGCTGCATTGCGCATCGTAGCCGACAAGGAGGCGTTATGGTTGTCAACCGTTCACGTGCCATGGGCATTATCGGGGGAGCCATTGCGGCGCCCGCCCTCGTTACCGGATTTCCGGCGATCGTCCGCAGTCAGACGCTGACGCCGCTGAAGATCGGAATCATTCCGGTTGACGTCGCGGCCAACGCATACTACGCGCAAGATCTCGGACTCTTCACCAAGGCCGGTTTCGCCGTGGAATTCCAAGTGATGGCGAGCGGACCGGTGCTGGCGCAAGCGGTTGCCGGCGGCGCGATCGATCTTGGGGTCTCGAACGTGGCAACGATCGGGAACGCGCGTTTGCGCGGGCTTCCGTTCCGCTTCGTCGCACCGGCTGCCGTGGTGAATCCCGGGCAGAAGCCGACCGACGTCGTCATGGTCCTGCAAGATTCCACGATCACGCCGGGTGCCGGCATGAATGGAAAATTGATTGCGATCAACGGCCTGAAAGATCTTCAAGAGATCGAAGCGCGCGGTTACGTCGATAAATTCGGCGGCGATTCGAACACGGTCAAGTTCGTCGAAGTTCCGTTTCCTGCGATGGGCGGAGCGCTCCAAGAAAAGCGCGTCGACATCATTTTTCCAACCGAGCCGTTCAGCACGTCGGATACGAACGTCGGTAGGGTCATCGGCGACGCATTCGACGGCGTTGCGCCGCGCTTTATGCTGCTGGGGTGGTTCGCATCCGAAAGCTGGCTCGCCGGTAACGGCGCGACCGCGAAGAAGTTCGTTGACATCATGCGGCAAGCATCGGAGTGGGCCAACGGTCATCAAGCCGAAAGCGCCGTGATGCTCTCCAACCACACGAAGATGCCGGCTGAAATTGCGAGCAAAATCGTCCGTGCGGTGTATGGAACGACGCTCGATCCATCCTTGCTTACGCCGGTCCTCAACCTCGGAACGCGCTACGGCTTGATCACGAAGCCCGTACCTGCGGCCGATCTCATCTGGAAGGGCTGAACCGCGCCCCGGGTCAGTGAGCGAACATCGCGTGCCAGTCTTTGACAAAAGGAACGTACGATTTCATGTAGTCGGACGCGCGAATGTTATAGAGGCTGCTCGAGGGGGGCATCGCGACGCCGGGGACCGTCGGCGGCGCGGCGTCGCGGCGAATCGAATATGCGCCGATCGATGACAGCACCGCGCCGCCGCGTTTGCTCGTGATCCAGTTCAGCCACACTTGAGCGGCATGCGGATGTGGCGCAACGCTCGTGATACCGCCGAAGATGCCGTAGGACGGCCCACCGGATGGGAGCACGATCTTCAGCGGCGAGCCGGCGGCGATGCCGGCAATCATCGATTCGATCGGGTCGACGACAATCACGGATTCGCCGCGCGCCAGATCGGTCGCAACAGGCTGAGCCGAGTAGCCGATGCGGGGGTTCTGCGCAGCGGCCTTGCGCCACGCGTCGAGCCCGTAGCGTTGGCGGAGGAAGAACCAGAAGCTGAAGGACGTTCCGCCGGCGTCGATATTGGCGAAGCCGATTTTGTCTTTCCATTTCGGGTCGAGGATATCGGTCCACTTCGACGGCATATCGGCCGGCTTCACGAGCGCCGTGTTGACGCCGATCGACATCACCGAGCGCAGGATGTTATACCATTTGCCGCTGCCCTCGCGAAGCACCGGTTCGAAGTTGTTAAAATCCGGTACCTTATAGCCGGTCAAGATTCCGCGATCGGCGAGTTTTTGGGTCAACGTCACGTCCGTCGTGTCCACGTAGTCGGCGGCTAGACGATGGGTCGAGAATTCGGCCGTCGTCCGGTCGAACATCTCCGCCGACGGGAGGCGAATGACGTCGACGGAGAGTCCGGTATCGGCTTGGAACTTGGCAACGATCTGCCCCATGCCATGCGACTCATAGGTGGCATAGAGTAAGAGCTTGCCTTCTTTTTTGGCCGCGTCGTACAGCGGGGCATCGGCAATCTGAGCGCCGTCGATAACGAGTCCGCCGGATGCCGCCGAGGTTCTCCCGGGTGAGGCCAGCAGCACGGCCGCACACAGGCATGAAACTACACGAACCGCGTGACGTCTAATCATCCCTACCAGTGCGCGAAGATTCCGTGCCCTTCCTCGTTTTCTAGACCCGGTTCTGAAGCCAGCGCCGGCCGCCCAACGTGACGAGCGCGAGCGCGATGGTAAAGAGTACGCTGATCGAGGCAACTTGCGACCAGCTGCCGGAAATATACTTCTCGTAGATCACGATGGCGAGCGTCCGCGTATTGGTGGTATAGAGAAAGAGCGACGCCGTGAGCTCGCGCAACGAGAGAATGAACACGATGAAGATCGATGAGGCTACGCCGTCACGGATCAACGGCAGCAAGATGTGCCACACGATCTGCGGACGGCTGGCGCCCCCGATTTGTGCGGCGTTTTCCAGGTCATCGTGCACCTGCATCATGCTCGAAGCGACGGCGCGATAGCCTTGCGGAAGAAAGCGTGCGATGTACCCGATCGACAGCAGCGTCAGCGTGCCGTAGACGGGCAACGGTGAGGCGAGCCACGTCCACAAGATTCCGATGCCCAGGACAAGTGCCGGGATGGCTACCGGCACCGTGGCCAGATATTCGAGCGGGGTACGCCCCGGCAATTTCGTGCGGTGTACGACATAGGCGATGCTGAAGAAGATCGCCGTCCCGACGAGTGCCGCGCCGAGTCCGGAACCGAGGCTATTGAGCGCTCCGCTCAGCACGACCGGGTCGGTCACCGCACTGATAAGCGGTGCGAAACTGAGGCCGGCGGGTGCGAACAGCGCGGCAACGTCCGAAATGTACAAATTCGTACGAAACGTGCCCTCGAGCAAGGCGAAGCCGGGCAGTACCATCGCGACCAGCACGTAGCCGACCACGGCGGCAAAAGCGACGTTGCGCGCCCATCCCAGCCGAAAGCGCCGCGTCTGCATGCCTTTTCCCGTGACCGTCCGGTAGTCGTTTCCACCCAGAAGACGACGCTGCAAAAAAACGAACGCGGCCGTAACGCACATCAACAGCACGCTTAGCGCGCTCGCCGCATTCTGCTGCGTCGGCGTGTGCGTCATCAGGTTGTAAATGGCAACCGAGAGCGTTTGGATCCCGACTGGTTGTCCGAGCAATTCCGGAACCGGAAAGTCTTCGGCCATGAGCGCGAAGACCAGGAGCATCGCCCCGAGCAGCGCGGGCTTCACGAGGGGGAACGTGATCTTTCGCAGCGTCGTGACGATCGATGCGCCGCCGAGGGCCGCGGCCTCTTCCATGTCGGAGTGGACCAGCGATAACGCGCCGTACATAAAGAGAAAGGGGTACGGCGCATAATATAAACCGAAAACGAATGCGATCCCGGTGCGTGACTCCACGTCAACGTGCCATGGGATATTCAGGCCGGTGAGCAGCAGATTGATGTACCCGGAGTGGCCCGAGGCCAGCGACGACCATGCAGCCGCGGCGACGAGCACCGACACGAAGAGCGGCATGATCCCCGCCAGGTAGACGAACGACGGGGCCGCGATATCCGTGCGCGCGGCAAGCCACGCGAGGCCGCAACCGATGACGAGCGCAATCGCCGATCCGCCCAGCGCAATCGTAAACGTGTTGAACGCCGCCATGCCGATGCTCGAGTTCCAAAGCTGCCCATAATTGGCGGTCGTAAACGCGAGCGCGCCCGCTCCGCTGAACGGCGGCACGTTCAAGAATGACGCGACGGCGATCATCACGATCGGAATGACGACGAGTACGCCGAGCACCACGTACAGCACCGCAGGTACCGCGAACTTTGCGAGCGTCGCTCTCATTGAGCGGCGACGTCGCTGCGCGTACGGGGTAGGATCAAGACGCGATCCGCCGCGACGTGCACGACTGCCCGCGTGCCCATGACAATCGTTCCCGCGACGTCGGGGCTCACGATGTCCCAAATGGTGCCGCCGTCCGTGCGCGCCCGGTAGTGAACCTGCGTTCCCTCGAAACTCGAGAAGATGACCTCGGCCAGATACGTGTTTTCCGGCAAGTCACTCGCTGTTGTATTCGACGGAGCCGCCGACAAGTGGATATCGTTAGGGCGGATACACACGGCAGCGGCATCCGCTATCCCGGCCGTGCCGGCGGTGCCCGTTACCGCTAAGCCACAGGTGTCGAGCACCGCTTCGCAGGTCGCGCCGGTTCGCGTACGGAGGGTTGCATCGAAGATGTTGCTGTATCCCAAAAACTGGGCGACGGCGCTGCTGTTCGGGGCGTAATACATGTCGATCGGGGCGCCGCGCTGCAGCACTTCGCCGGCCTCCAGCACGACGATGTCGTCGGCGAGCGCGAGCGCCTCGTGCTGATCGTGTGTCACGTAGAGGGCCGTGATCTTGAGGCTCGTCTGGATCTCGCGCAGCTGAACCCGCAGATAATCGCGCAGGCGCGCATCCAGATTGCTCAGCGGTTCGTCGAGCAGCAGCACGGAGGGGTTCGTCACCAGGCTGCGCGCAAGCGCCACGCGCTGCATCTGGCCTCCGCTCAGCTGACTTGCGCCGCGCGCCCCCAAATCGCGCAGTCCCACGAGCTCGAGCATCGCCTCGACTCGGGCTTTCGTTTCGGCGCGCGGCGTCCGCGCGATCTCGAGGGAAAAGGCAACGTTCTGGTAGACGGTCATGTGCGGCCAAATCGCGTACGATTGGAAGACCATCCCGACGTTGCGCTTGTCGGCCGAAACGTTCACTCCCGCAGCGCTGTCGAACACGACCTTCCCGCCGATCGAAATCCGGCCGCTCTCAGGCGTGTCCAGTCCGGCGATGCAGCGCATCGTCGTCGTCTTGCCGCAACCCGACGGTCCCAGCAGGACGAGCATCTTGCCGTCATCGACGTGCAGATCGATGCCATGCACGACCGAAACGTCGCCGAACGATTTGCGAAGGCCGGTGACGCCGATGCTCATGTGCTTCTAAATTGAAACGCGTGTGCTCCGGGTCCTGCGGTGTTCGGTCGCGAACGCCGCGAGCACGGCCATACTGAGTCCGGCACCGGTCAGTGCGGTTGCGATCCAGCTGCCGCCCGCATAGGTCGCACCGGCAAGCAGCGAACCGCCGGCTGCGGCGATGAAGAGGCACGTCATGTAGACCGCCTTGATGCGACCGCGTGCTTGCGGATCGAGGTTGTAGATGATGCGCTGACTGATGATCTGATTCGCTTGCGCGGCCGCGTCGAGCGCGATCGCGGCGAGTGCGAGCAGCACGATCGCGCCGGCCACGCCGGCCCAACCGGCAATCAGGAACGCGACGGTCGCGGTCAGCATCGCCCCTGCGGTACCGGCGCGGGTGAAGCCGCGATCGGCGAGCCGACCGGCGATCGGGGCTGAGAGCGCGCCGCCTGCGCCCGCGAGCGCAAACAGCGCGATCTCGCGCTGGTCGAAGCCGAAGCGTTGCGTGAGCACAAACGGCGCGGCCGTCCAGAACAAACTGAAAACGCCGAACAGCACGCTCTGGTAAAGCGCGCGCCGGCGCAGCGCCGGATGATCGCGCAGCATCGCGAACGTCGATTTGAGGATGCCGCCATAGCGCAAGTCCGATACCGGAACGCGGCGCGGCAGCCAGAGCCACAGCACGGCGAAGATCGCTACCGCGAGCACCGCCGAGGTGCCGAACACCGCCCGCCAGCCAAAGGCCGAGGCGATGAAGTTTGCCGCCGGACGCGCGAGCATGATCCCGGCAATCAGGCCACCCATCACGTTGCCGATCACGCTACCGCGTTGCTCGTCCTTCGCCATCGTTGCTGCGAACGGGACGATGATCTGGGCGCCGACCGAGCACACGCCGGCCACGGACGAGGCGATCATGAACGTCGCGGCGGACGGTGCGAGCGCCGTGCCGACGAGTCCGACCACCGTTCCGGCAACGCAGATGAGGATGAGCCGGCGATTCTCGACCAGATCGGCCAACGAGACGAGGAAGATGAGCCCTGCGGCGATAACCCCACTCGCCGCACGGGCGTTGCGCCGGCCGAACGCTTGCTCTTATGCGATCGAACGCACCACGCCGCCGTCGACGCGCATTGCCGATCCGGTCGTTCCGGACGCGGCCGGCGTGCAGAGAAAGGCGATCGCGTTCGCAACTTCGTCGACGGTCAGGAATCGCCCGATCAGCGATGACGGCCGGACATCCCGAAAGAACCGGCGCTCCATCTCGGCCTCGTCGATGCCCTCTTGCTGCGCCATCTGTTGCACGAACGTGCCGACGCCTTCCGAACGTGTCGGTCCGGGTAGCACGCTGTTCACGGTGATGCCGGTGCCCGCAACTGATTCGGCGAGGCCGCGTGCGAGCGCCAATTGCGCCGTCTTCGTGACGCCGTAGTGAATCATCTCGACGGGAATCTGCAATCCCGATTCACTCGAAACAAAAATGATACGTCCCCAATTGCGCGTCTTCATCCCCGGCAGATACGCGCGTGAAAGGCGCACGCCGCTAAGGACGTTCGTTTCGAAGAAGCGCATCCAGCCAGCATCGTCGATCTGTTCGAACGCCTTCGGCTCGAAGATGCCGAGATTGTTGACCAGAATGTCCGCATGTGGAATCGCGCGCAAGAGATTTGCCGTGCCCTCGGTGGTAGTCAGATCACCGTGGACGCCTGCGATGTCTTTCGTCTTTGCTGCGAGCGCGATCGCTTCGACGGCTGCGTCGACACGCTTCGCGGTGCGGCCGGTAACGATGACACGAGCGCCAAGCGTCGCCAGCGCCAGCGCGGTAGCGTAGCCGATCCCGGCGGTGGAACCGGAGACGACAGCGGTTTTTCCGTGAAGATCGAGTTCGAGCATGTGCTTCTCGCTATGGTCTACGGCGGCGCTTGAGGGCGTTTTGGACAGAGAGTTCCCAGCGATACCCATCAGGGTCATGAAACCACAAGCCGAAATGGGGAGATCCGGGGACCTCCGGCCCGATCTCATCGCCGGGGTCTTCTAATTCGACGCCGCGCTTGCGCAAATCGGCGAGCGCCTCACGCAGAGCTCGCATGGAGCGAAGGTGAAAGGACATATGGCCGATCGTGCTCGGCCGCGGCGTGCCTCGATGGAGCACGATGGTGATCGCGTCGTTCTCGACCGCGACGCCGTCCTCGAACGCGAACGCCCGTTTCAAACCGAAGTTCTTCGTCCACCAGCGCGCGCTCTTCTTTGGGTCGCGAACGGCGATCCCGAAATGACCCACGGTGCCCAGAGACCATGGCATGAAGCGATCCTCCCCTTGACGTTGTGTGGCTTTTGACGTCGAAATAGCCAAACACCCTTCACCGAGAATTCACAAGCGGTGGCTACCGTTTGAGACATCATGGAAACTGTACACGGCAAACATCCCCAGCTCGACGAGAACGACCTACGTGGATCCGAAGCCCGCGCGCTCGACCACCTCGACCGCAACCTTGGAATGAACTACGATGCCGGCTTCGGCTCCCTGCTGGAGGACACGGCTGCGGCCGACCTCGCGCGTACCCGCCGGGAGCACGAGCCAATCGAGGAGTGATCGCCCGTTGAAGAGGCCGCAGTGCCGGCGGCCGGCACGGCGAAGTATTGCGCGTGCGAACGCCGGTATTCGTCGCGGCCGCTATCGGATGGTTCTCGGTTGCCGGCCTCGCGAACGCCGACCAGTCGGCGGGCCCGTGTGCGGCGCCTGCGGCCGCGACGGTCGCGGACCGGCCCGGAACCGGGCGTACAACCTCAAACGGCGGCGCGCCGTGCGTCGTGCTGAAGGGTGACGTCGTCGTCGAAGATGGCGTCCGCAGGCAGGTCACGACCGAGCCGGGGGGCGTTGGTGCGAGTACGCTTGCCAGCGTGAACCTAGCATTCGTGCGGGTCGGCATCGCCAAGCGGCTCGAGCTCGGATTTACCCCGCCGACGAACGAATCCCGGTCGGCAAGCGGTGTCTCATCCTTCGATGCCGCGCGCGGCGCGACGGACGCCGCGACCGCGCTCAAATATCTCGTGTTGGATTCGGCGTCAGTGCAGGCATCGGTTGGAGCGGCGTACAGCGCGCCGACGGGTGCCGGGGAATTCACGGCCGGTGCGCCGACCTACGCAACGTCGGCGAACGTCGCCGTCGCGATCACTCCGCGGCTGTCGCTCTCGACGAGCATGGTGCTCGGCACCGCAGTCGGCCCCGATGCCGCGAACTTCAACCGCTCGTTTTTTGCGTTCTCGCCGTCGGTAACGCTTGCATATGCGCTTGACGCGGTGGACACACTGCTCCTTCAAGACGCGTTCACGTCTCGGCAGGGTCCGGTTTCCCCCGCCGGCAGCCGCGGATTCGTGGCGCTGCAGCGCGCGCTCGGTCCTCGTCTCGCGCTCGATGCGGAGTATGAGGTGAACCTCTTACCGCTGGCGGGCCGGGCGGCGCGTGCGGTGGGTTTCGGCGTCGTCTGGTACGCGCGCTCGAGCCACGGCGGGTGACCGAATCGGGCGCGGCAAAGTGTTTCGCCGCCATGCCGTAGGAGGCGATGCCATGAGACTCACCCGCTTGCGCGTGGTTCAAGGCGTGGCCGCGACGGCCACGTTACCGTTGTGGTCGGGGCCGGCGCAAGCGCAGACCACGCCGGTGATCCGTGCGGCGATGATTCCGAACGAACCCGCCGCGCTGATTTATTACGCGAGCGAAAACGGCTACTTCAGTAGAGCCGGCTTGGACGTTGAGATCACGCAGAACGCTTCGACGCCCGCGATCGTCGCCGCCGTCGGGGCCGGTACCTACGACATCGCGTTCGCGAACATCTCGACGATCGCCGTCGCACATGTGCGCGGCTTGCCGTTCGTGTGCATCGCGCCCGGAGCCGGCTGGGAACCCGGCAAGATCGTCGGCAGCATCATGGTGGCAAACGCTTCAACGCTCAAGACGGCGAAGGACCTCAACGGGAAGACGTTTGCAACGCCCGGGCTCGGGACGATCGGCGAATTCTTGCCGCGCGCTTGGATCGATAAGCACGGCGGCGATTCGTCGACGGTAAAGTTCGTTGAGATTCCGTTTCCGCTCGAGGCTGACGCGCTCGTATCGGGTCGCGTCGACGCGGCATATCTCGTCGAACCGTTTCTGACGACCGCGCTGAAATCCGGGACGGTCCGCTCGTTCGTGTATCCCGACGACGCGCTCGGGACGAGTTATCTCGCGACCGTGTGGTTTGCCACCGCGCCATGGGCAAAGGCACATCCGGAGCTCGTAGCGCGCTTCGTTTCTGCCTTGCGCGACGCCGGACGCTGGGCGAACGCAAATCCTGCGAAGGTCGTACCGATTCTGGCCAAAGACCTGCACGCCGATCCAACTATCATCGCGCAAGCCAACCGTTCGTATTTCTCGGATCGTCTGATCCCAGCCGAGGTGCAGCCGTGGATCGATGTGACCGCGAAATACGCGAAGTTTGCGCCCTTCCCGGCGTCCGACATCATCTACACGCCGCCGGCCTGATTTCTCTGGAAGCAACCAGCCGTTTAGATGCCTGCTTAATCGGGTAGGTTAGTAATGTTACGGAGGCAGTACCCCTCAGCCGTACCGCTAGCCCGTCCACTTGGGATCGTAGAGGTTTGCTCTATGGGAGGCGACTGCTATCCGAGCACGGTTCACGCAATTCGCTGCGGTAAGCGCCGCATCACTGGCGCTGCTGCTGAACGGTGGCGCAGCAGGGGCGGACGACCTCGGTAGCCCGCCGTCCGGCGAAATACCGATCCTCTTCAACGATCATACCGTGTATGCCAAGCCCGACATCCTCGAGCAGGCACGCGTACTGGCCGCACTGGTTCGGAATGGCGAGATCTACGTGCCGCTGCGCAGTATGTTCGAGCAGATGGGCGCGACCGTCTCGGTATCGGCCGACGGCAAAACCATTACCGCCGTCAAGCCCGGAGCCAGCGTCTCGGTGACGTTAGGCAAAACCGAAGTCGTAATCGACGGCGAGTCACGGTCGCTCGACGTGCCGCCGATGATGTACAAGGGCGTCGTCCTCGTTCCGGTGCGCGTGCTCTACGAAGCGATGGGCGCATACGTGCAATGGGTGCCCACTCGGCGCGTGGTCGTTGTTCGCTACGTCCCATTGGTGGCGCCGCCGCCACCGCCCGTTGTCGTGCCCACCGCGTCGCCGCCGGTGGTTGCACCCACAATTTCGCCGGCCGTCGTGCAAACTGTCCCGACGGCAGCACCGGCCGCCGCCACGCCCGTGCCGGCGGAGCGCTCGTACATCGGCTTCGTCCAAGCCGCATACTCGACTCCGAAGAATTACAACGAGTTCGTGGCCGGCGCATACTGCGACACCTACATCTTGAACGCCGTCTACGCACCTCTGAATTCGAGCTTCGCCCTGAAAGCCGACTTTCGCCAAGATTCGTATGTGACCAGCAGCAATACCGTGGATGCATTCGGCAACCACTACACGCAATTTGCGACCATCGACGGCGGCACCGCATTCACGCCCGTGTTCATGGCGCGCCAAAGCAGCCTGGATATCCGCTTGGAGTATCAGGTCCTGAAACCACGGATCTACGCCGGCGTGGCCTACCTCCACGACGCCAATAACTACGGATATCCGAATTTGAACGCGCTCGGCGTCGGGCTGGAGAAATTGCCCGATCTCCGGCCGGGATTGAGTTTTTACGGCTCCGCGTTCTACTATCCGAACGCGTCGGGCACGTATACCGTCAGCAATCCGGCGAGCCCCAATTTCGGCGCCGGCTATCAACAACAGTACCAAATCATCAAATACGATATCGGTGTCGCGCTCGCCATCGCGCATTCACCGGCCTATCTATTCGGTGGCTTCGGCGGCGATCATTATACCGCGACCAAAAATGCACCGGTCGGTCAGATCCATGACGGCCCGTATATCGGCCTCGGCGTGAAGATCTAGCCGCGATGAGGACGAGCAACATGTTCATGACCCCGCGCCTCTTCACGCAGCGGCTCGCCGCGCTCGCGTCTCTCTTGTCGCTGGCCGCGTGCGGTTCGTGCAACTGCAACGTGCCCGGTTTCAGCGCCGTCGCAAATGCGGTTCCGACCACGGTTCCGACGACACTGCCGACGACGTTCCCAACGACGGGGCCCGGCGGTGTGCCGACGACGGCTCCGACGACGTTCCCGACGACGGTTCCGACCGCGCTCCCGACGACGGTTCCCGTCATCGCCTGTAGTCAAGGCGCCGGAGCGCTGACGTTGGGAGCGGCGCTGGCGCCGTTCGCGTTGCTGGCGGGCTCGACGATCACGAATACCGGTTTGACCAACGTGACGTATGCCGCCGGGGCGACCACGGGCAGTTTCAATGACGATCTCATCGGCGTATCGCCCGGCACCGCGGTGGTCGGCTTCTACCCACCGGGAACCGACACGGACGGCCCCGCCGCAATTTACGCGACCGGCGCCGGATATAGTAACCAGCCGGCAGTGACACTCGCCGCCCAAAGTGCCTTGACCACCGCGTATAACAACTTCGCCGGCGTGGCGCCGACGGTCACGTTCCCCGGTGGTCAAGACCTCTCGCAGGCCAATGTGCCGGCCCACCCTACCGGCACATTACCCGCCGGCGTTTATGCGTCGGCGTCATCGATGGGGATCTTGGCCGGCAATCTCACGCTCGACGGTGGCGGCAATCCTCAGAGCGTTTTCATCTTCCAGGCGGGGAGCACGCTGACGACGACGCTCAACGGCGCAAACAGCGGTAATGTCATTCTCATCAACGGCGCCAGCCCGTGCAATATCTATTGGCAGGTGGGCAGTTCGGCTGTGCTCGGCGCCCAGACATTCTACGGAAACGTTCTTGCATTGAGTTCGATCACGCTCACATCGGCCACGCAGTTTACGGGCCGCGCGTTGGCGCGCAACGGTGCCGTCACCATCTCCACTGCATCGCTCATCACGAATCCCGGCGGCAAATGACGGCCGGCTAACGCCCACCGGATCTTCAACGGGATCGGCCACAACGTGCCGCAAGAAGCTCCGCAAGCCTTCGCCAAAGCCATCGTCGACGTCGATACGTTCTAAGTCATCCCCCTAAATCGAAGAGCAGCGGCCACCTTGGGTGCCGCTGCTCTTGTATGTGCGGATCGATTGGGGCTAGTCGTTGGGGTTGCCGTCGAAGCCCGGGTAACGCGGTTCGAGCTGGAGCTCGTCTTTGAGCACGGTCATCGCCGATCGTCCGGCCGTTCAAAGCTGCAGCTCCACTCCCGGTTCCTATCTCTTCGAAGTCGACTTCGATAACTGAATCCCCGCGCTTGGCGCTATTCCGGTTGTCCGATCGAATAGCGCCAAGGCGCGACGCGTACCTCGAGCCATGGATACGTCATGCGATGCCGAGCAAATCGTAGATGCTCTTGCGGCGCGGATTCTGCGAGCTGAAGCTGACGGCGATGCAATGCTGCGGACAGTCGTCCTGGCACAGATAACACGCCTGACAATCGTTGGCGTAGGCGATCGTGACCTTCTTGGCCTCCGCATCCATGCGCAGCACGTCGGTCGGGCACGAGTCGACGCAAATGCCGCATCCGTCGCACAGCGTCAGGTCGATCGTCAAGCGGTCGTTATGCATAGGCTGCGGCATCATAGGTGCCGTTCATCATCGCGGCCACCGGGCTGAGGCGGCGCCCGCCGGTCGACGGCGGCTGCAGCGGAAAGCGTTCCAGCGGAATTGCTTCCCGATCGAACACCGGGACGCCGCCCGCCGTCCGCGTGATGCCGTGCCACACGAACCATTCGTCGTCGTTCGTTTCCGGGTAGTCTTCGCGATAAAACGATTCCCGGCTCTCGGTGCGATCGAGCGCTGAGAGGTACTGCGCTCGTGCAAACTCGACGATGTTGCGTGCTTCGTGAAACTTGGCGAGCTCGTGAGGATCCGGTGCGTGGCACGACTCGAGCGCGGCCCGCATCTCTTCGACGACCTCGAGCTTGCGGTACAGTTTGCCGGCGTTGTTCAGCACGCCGTCCACGACCGACGTTTCGAGCCATGCCATGCGATCGTGGATATCGTCGGGGCTGAGGCCGCGCTGCGGGCGCGCGAGCGGTGCACGCATCGCATCGATCAGCGTCCGGATATCGCCGGCGTTCAGGTCCGGCAGCGGCAGTTCGCACGCTTCATGCGCCGCGGTTTGGCCCGCGATGTAACCAGTGTTCATCGCGAACGCCGTCGGGCTGCCGGCGCTGGAGTGCGTGCCGGTCGCTTTGTTTTTGGCATTCGATCCGGTTGCGAACAGCCCGTCGAGATTCGTCCGGCACTGCAGGTCGATTTGCACGCCGCTCATCCCGTGCGCCCAGGCACCCCATTGCGGTTCGATCAGCAGCGGGTTCTCGCGCGGATTCGGGATGTGGTCGGAGAGAAGGATCTGCGAATTGCGCGACCAGACCGTTTCGAGATCCGACCAGTACGAAGCGTCGCAGGTGCGCAAATCGATATAGCACGGCCCGCGGCCATCGTTGATCTCTTTGACGAATGCTGCGACCACGCGCGAGAGTTCGCTGCGCTCGAAGCGCACCGGGTCGTATTGCGCCATGAATCGGTCGCCGGCTGCATTGATCAGCTGCGCGCCGTGCGCGACGGCGATGTTGTAGCCGCCAAGGTCGTAGTTCTTCATCAGGACGGTGAACGTGCCGCCGCAGCCCATCTCGAGATCGACGAGCCGCGTCCCGGCGCGATAGGCGATCGCCGCGCCGTCGCCGGTGACGTTGTCGATGTGCCACTTGCCCTTCATCGCCATGACGCCCATGGCGAGGATCGTGCGCTTGGCGCGAAACACGTACGATTTGCCGTCGCGGGTTCCGAAGCCGAGGGCCCCGATGATGCTGCCCTTCGTCGGGTGCGCCCCGTCGCTCGTCAGCAGGTCGACCGCGGCGACGCGATCGTAGATGCGGACCCCTTGCGCGAGATTGCGGCGGCGCAGCTCTTCCATCGTTTTTTTCGGCTGATACTGCATGCAGCGGACGTCGACCATGCCGCGGCTCGCGAAGCGCCGGATGTTCCCGTCCTCATCGCGCGAGATCGGCACGTCCCAGGACGCGATCGTCTTGACGCGCTCGCGGGCGCCCTCGAGCAACTGCCACGTCCAGTCCTGATCGCACATGTAGGCCCCGTGCGAGATGAACTCTTCCGCCCAAATGTTCAGGTCGTCGGAGTCGATCGGGCAGGTCGTGACGCCGCCCGACATCGTCGAGGCGCCGCTGCGCGCGACGTGCGCCTTTTCGACCAGCACGACGTCGGCGCCGAGCTCGCTTGCCCGCAACGCCGCCCAGGCGCCGCCGAACCCGCCACCGAGGACCAGGACGTCGGTGTCGATCACCTCGGCGTCGATGGATACTGACACGCTAGCGCTCCTCGAACGGGTCTTTGTTCGCTACGCGAACATTTGTGCGTTATACGAACGAGGATCGGTTCTTTCCGGAAGGCGAACGCCCTGCCCGTAAGCACCGGGATGGCGATGCGTGCCGAGAGAAAATTTTGCCTCATGACGCGGGACGAAGCGGCGCAAGAACCGACCGTTGAGGAGCAGATCGCGAAGCTGGTCCGCTACATCGGCGTGGTCTATAACGTCGTCCTGAATCGCGATCCGGATGCGGCGGAAATCCAGAAGCACGGCAACGAGATGTTGCGCGGGCTGACGCCGATCGATTTCTTCAATAACATCACGTTCTCCGAAGAACGCAAGAGCCAAGCCCCGCTCTATGTGGTGCCCGGCCACTTCTACTCGCCGATCGTCAACCCGGCGGAACTCCACCACTACGTGCGCGCGCTCGCGAACGTGGGAGCCGAGATCACCGGCATTTCCATCGACCGGGATGCGATGATTGCGACGTGGGAGCGGCTCGTGCCGCTTCTGACGACAGCTCCGTTTGCCGACATGCAAACGGCGGGCTCCCGGTATTTCTACGACAATCAAGCCTACGGCTTCGGCGACGCCGTCGTGCTGCAAGCCATGATTCGCGACCGGCGGCCCAAGCGGCTGGTTGAGATCGGCAGCGGCTATTCGTCCGCTTGTTCGGCCGACACCGTCGACACGTTTCTCGATGGGGATTGTGAGTTCACGTTCATCGAGCCGCGTCCGGAGCGCTTGCGCGCGATCCTCGGTGACCGCGCAAGCGGCGTCCGCATCGTCGACGCTCCGGTGCAGCGCGTTCCGCTCGACCTCTTTGAAGAGCTCGCCGCCGGCGATATCCTCTTCATCGACTCCACCCACGTGCTGCGCACCGGCAGCGACGTTTGCTACGAGTTGCTCGAGGTGTTGCCGCGCATCGCGCCCGGCGTGGCCGTCCAGATCCACGATATGTTCTGGCCGTTCGAGTATCCGCGCAACTGGATTCTCGACGACAATCGATCGTGGAACGAAATCTACGCTGTGCGCGCGTTCTTGACGCAGAACGATCTTTGGCGAATCAGTTTTTTCAACGATTATTTCGCAAAATACGAGCGCGAGCGGATCGAACGCTCGTTGCCCCGGTTCGCCGGAAATGCGGGCGGGGCGCTCTGGCTCGAGCGCCGTTAAGAGTTCGTTTCGCCCGGGCGCCTTGCAGGATCACCCAAGCAAGGGGCCGGATTGTTGGATGCTTATGGGGATCGAAGACATCCTGCGCGAGAACGACCAAAAGCGCGGCCGTACCGATCCACGACAAGATGCGTATGAGCGCGAATTCCAAGCGCGCTTCCTGTACTCAGAAACTGTCGCGGCGGCTCTCCTTGGCGCGCTTCTTGCGCTCCGCGACAAGGCCATCGGGGAGCCCGTTCGGCTACCGATCGCAGCTAAGCCGTCGGAGACGCCCGTATTCATCGAGTGCGAAGGCCTCGTGCGCCTCACGCTCCTGTGCCACATTCGGGCCGATCAAACCGGCACCGCCCATTGTTCGCTGATCGATCTCGGCATGTCACGTAATGCCGGCCGAATCATTCGCGGTTCGTTCGAACCGGTGCGTGGGAACTCCGGAGTACGGCCGGGCAAGCTCGGCATCATCGAAAAACACTTCGCCGTCGACCACGCGAAGTTTCGCGCCGCGATCGAAACGCTGGCCCGTCAGCTCTAACTAGCCTTCAGTGGTGGTGGTGGCGGCCGGCCATGTGGCGATCGGCGGCCGGCAGGTGCGGGTTCGTCCACGTCGTTTGATCGGCGTAGATGATGTGCAGCGGCACGCACGTCGAGAGCGCCGTGCGGAGCGGAAACACGTTGCGGTCCAAGCCGAATTGATGCTTGATCTCGACGTTTGGTGAGAACTTGCCCACGTCACGCACCTCGGCGACCAACCGTCCGCGCGCCAAGAGCCCGAAGTCGATCGTGGTCATCACCTTGCTCGTGACGTTCGTGTAGTCGATCGACAACGTACCGTTCGCGGGGATCGGCGCGAGTTGGCTGTACTGGAAGCCGTACGGATCCGTCCAGTAGTAGGGCGTGAGGGGGTAGAATGCGGGCGCGAACGCCGAGTAGGCCGGCATGCTAATCGACTTTTGCGGATCGCAGGTCGTCACGTTGACCAGTGCGCTCGGCGCCGGTTGAGCGAGGGCGGCAGCCGTCGTGGCGAGCAGCATCAGAGCGGCCAGAATCGGAATACGCATCATTTCTCCTTGAGTGCCAACAGGTTCGTCGCTTCGCTGCGGTCATGGATGTCGGCCAGCAAGCCGGCATCGCTTAGGTCGAGCGGTGCGGAGTTCTTCCAATCGTGATGGACGATCTGTTGCAATCGGTCGACCACGATGTCGTCGTGCACCTCGATTGCGAGTTCGCGGCGGCCGTCGAGGCTGAAAGAGGATCGTTTTCACATCGTAGGGGATTGTCAAGAAATGAACGACGACGTATTCACGCTCGGGCGGCGGGCGTTTCTCGCTTCCGGCGCGGTGATGCTGGCGGGTTCGCATGTAGCCCTCGCCCAGACACCCGGCCCGCGCCGGATCGACGTTCACAATCATTTGATCCCGCCGCCGTATCTCGCGATGGGGCGCAAGCAAATCGAAGCCGGGGCCGATGTCAACCCGGATGCGGTGCTCAATTGGAAACCGCAAACGGCGATCGAAGAGATGGATCGTACGGGCGTCGCCGTGGCGATGCTCTCGATGTCGACACCCGGCCTCGCGATGCTCAGCAACAATCGCGATACCGTACGGAAGCTGGCTCGCGAATGTAACGAATACGCGGCGGGCTTGCGGCGCGATTTCCCGGGACGCTTCGGGAACTTCGCCGCGATGCCGCTCCCCGATGTCGATGGTGCGCTTGCTGAGGCGGAATACGCGCTCGATGTGCTCAAGGCCGACGGCATCGGCTTGCTCTCGAGTTACGGCGCAAAATATCCCGGCGATCCGTCGTTCAAGCCGCTCTTTGCGGAGCTCAACCGGCGCAAGGCCGTGGTGTTCGTCCATCCGACATCGCCGCAATGCTGCGCGACATCGCTGCCCGGCATTGCGGCATCGCTCGATGAGTTCATGTTCGAGATCACGCGCACGATCACGAGCATGCTGTTCGGCGGCACGTTCTCACAATTTCCGGACATCCGCTTCATCTTCACGCACGCGGGCGGCACGACGATGCCGATCTCCGCGCGCATCCAAGCGTTCGGCGCCCGCCATCATGAGTTCGATGCCGCGGTTCCGGACGGTGTCATCGCCGAACTCAAACGGCTGCACTACGACATCGCGAATTCGACGAACCCGTCAGCGATGTCGGCGCTGATGAATCTGGTGCCCGTCTCGCAGATCCTGTTCGGCAGCGACACGCCCTACGTACCGATTGCCGTCACCGCAAAGGGTTTCGATGCGATGACGCTTGCCGACGACGTGCGGGCAGCGATCAATCGCGGCAACGCCCTCAAACTGTTTCCGCGGCTCGAAGGTTAAGGCTCGGCGGCATTGCGAATCTAACCGGAAGCCCGCCCGGCGCTACTTCCTAAGGAGCTTCCGATGCCGAGACCGCAGATCCGCCATATCGCTCTTTTTGCCGACGATACCGCCGCGGTGGCGAAGTTCTACGAAGACGTGTTCGAGATGGACGTCGTGCATCGCAGTCCGTCCGGTTCGGGTGCGGTCTTCCTGAGCGACGGTTACATCACCGTTGCGGTGCTGCCGCACAACGCCGACGGACAGGCCGTGCGCGGGCTCAACCATTTTGGGTTCAAGGTCGACAGCAACGCGGAGATCGGCGAGCGCATCACGCGCGCCGGACTTCGTGCGCCGCGCAAGCGCCCGGCCGACCGCCCGTATGCCGAACAACGCGCCCTCGACCCCGAAGGCAATATGTTCGACATCTCGCAGCATGGCTTTCAGCGCGTCGAAACGGAAGCCGAGCGCTCCGGGGAGCCGGCCAAAGTGCCGGTTGGCGCCGCTACGAAATGATCCATCAGCCCAGCCGCGGCGCGTGGCTGGCAGGTACCGGCGCGACGATCGGGGCGATGGGCCTCGGCGGCCGGCTTGCGGTTGCGCAAAGTGATTCGGCCGTGCGCATTGCCGGCGCGAGTACCGAAGGGCTCTGCGAAGCGTACTACGCCGAAGAACTCGGTCTCTTCAAGCGCCACGGACTGAACGCCGACGTGCGCGTGCTCCCGACGGCCGCGCCGATCGCGCCGGCCGTTGCATCGGGTGACTTGCACATCGGTGCGGGAAATGCGCTGCAAGTCGGAACCGCGCACGCGCACAACATCCCGTTCGTCATCATCGCCACCGCCGAAGTGCACGACAAGCGCTTCCAGAACAGCGCGGTTGTCGTGGCCAAGCAATCGCCGATCGCCTCGCCCAAAGATCTGGGCGGCAAGTCGGTTGCCGTTTCGACGCTCAACGGGCTCGAGGCCCTTGCCGCGGTCGCGTTGATCGATCAGGCCGGCGGTGACGTCTCAACGGTGAAGTTCGTCGAGATGGGACCGCTCCTCGTGACCGATGCGATCGTCACGGGCCGCGTCGATGCCGGCGTCCTACCCGAACCGATGCTCTCGGCGGCCAAAGACCGCACGCGCTCGATCGGCAGCGGCGACGACGCGATCGGTGCACACACCGTGCAAACGGTATGGTACGCGCTGCGTTCGTGGCTCGAAAACAACAAAGATGCCGCGCGCCGCTTCGCCGCCGCCATCTACGCCGCCGGCGATTGGGCCACCGCGAATCCGGAGAAAGCGGCCGTCGTGCTGCACAAGTATATCTCGATCAACGAACCACGCGCCTACGGCCGCTTTTCAACGAAACAGGATCTCGCCGGGATGCAAGCCGTGTTCGATGCCGGGGCCAAGTACAAGTTTCTGCCGCAGGTCTATGCGGCCGACTTCGTCTGGGACGGGAGCTGACTACATCACGACGGCAATCTTGCCGACGTGCGCATCCGCTTCCATGTAGGCCTTCGCGGCGGCCAGCTCGTCAAAAGCAAACGCGCGATCGACGTGTGGTTTGAGGCGCCCCGCGGCGATCAGCGGAAGAAAATCTGCCTTGAACCCGCGCACCGCGGCAGCGCGTTGTTCCGGCGAGCGCCCGACCGCCGAGACGCCGAAGAGCTTGAGCCGTTTGGCGTGCAGCGTAGCGAGGTCGATCGTGCTCTCCAGCACGCGGTCGAGGTAGCCGACCATCGCGAGCCGCCCTTCGTAGGCCATACTGCGCATACACTCGCCGAAGACCGTGCCCCCGATCGCGTCGATGACGATGCCGGCGCCTTTTCCCCCGGTTACCTCCATGACGCGATCGTAAAAGTGCGGGCCGCGTGTTTCGATGCCCACGTCGAGACCGAGCGCGCGCAATTGTTCGAGCTTAGCGGGTGATCCCGACGTCCCGATCGTCTTGGCACCGAGCGCTTTGGCGGCTTGGATCGCGCCCACACCGACCCCGGAGGACGCGCCGGCAACGAGCACCCATTCGCCGGCTGTGAGTTTCCCCTGAGCGACGAGCATGTCGTGGACGACGAGAAAGATCAGCGGCGTGCAGCCGGCCTCTTCCCACGTAAGCGTGTCGGGCACCAACATCGCAACCGCGGCCGGCATCAGCACGTACTCGGCAAACGTGCCGCGGCTGGTAGCCATGACGCGGTCACCCGGCTTGAACGCCGTGACGCCGGCACCGGCGCGCACGACCTCGCCCGCGCCTTCGGTTCCCGCCGGACGCGCATCGCCGCCGGCACCGTGCAGATCGTGACGCGACATCAGTTCGCCGCGGTTGAGGCCGGCTGCGCGCACGCGCACGAGCAGTTGACCCTCCGGGGGGTCCGGAATCGGGATGTTCCGTTCCTCGAGAACGGTGCCGTCGGCGCCGGAACGAATCCAGTACGATCGCATATCAGCTCGCGAGAAAGAGCGCGTCGCCGTCACGCACGACGTCGTAGCGCCGGATGGCGTCGGTGCACGGAGGGACGGTTGCTTCGCCGGTCTCGAGGCTGAAACCGCCGCTATGGAGCGAGCAGATGAGGTTGCCGTCTTCAACCCAGCCGTCGCTGAGCGAAGCCATACCGTGCGAGCACTCGTCGCTCAAGGCGAAGTACCGGCCGGCGATGCCGACAACGGTCAGCGGTTCGTATCCTGAAACGGCGATGCGCTTCGGTTCGCCTTCGGTCAACGTATCGACCGCGCAGAGAAAAACACGCGTTAAACCGGCTTCGCGAAACCAGGCGATCGATTCGGCGAAGGCCGCATCGGTCGCGCTCGGGTCGTAGCGTGCGCCGACGTCGCGCATGAACGCGTGTTCGGCGTCGTAGAGCGAGATGCGATGCCGGATGCCCGCGGCGTCCAAACCGCGTTGGACGGTCTCACGGCCGGTCGCGTCGGTATGCGGATCGATGCGTCCGAAGATCGTTAGCAACGGACCGCCGATCTCGCCGGCGCGCGCGAGCGAACCGGCATCGCCGTCGCCCGCCAAGTCGCCGTCGTGCAGTCCGGTTGGATAGAACAACGCCGTGGCCTTCACGAGCGGCGAGAGCGCGGCGCGAAAACCCACGTGACCGCCCAGGCAGAATCCCACCGCGCCGATTTGCTCGGCGATGACGCCGGTGCGCGCGGCGACGAAGGCCAGCAGGGCCGCGATGTCATCGTCGAAATCGCGCACGCTCATGCGTTTTGCGCACGCCTGTCCGCGGTCGCGTCCGGCATCGTCGAAGACGTACGCCGTGCCCGGCGCTTCGTATCTCCAATAGATCTCGGGCGCGGCGACGACGAAGCCGTACCCGGCGAACCGCAAGATCATGCGCTGCGTCGATTCGGTAAGCTGAAAGATATCTGAGTAGAACACGAGCGCAGGCCGCGGAAGGTCGTCGGCCGGCCGTGCGAGCATCACTCGCATTACCCCGCCCGTACGCGGCAGGTCAACGAACTCGGTCTGAACGCGCATCAAACGGCCTCATAGCAAACTGCGGGGAGAACGTGCATATGCTGGATACCGCGACCGAAACCCGCTCCATCATTCCCGGGATGAGCAAGCTCTACGCGAGATTCGCACCGTACAGCTACGCGTTCATGCGCTTCTGCAGCGGCGCGATCCTCGCACCCCACGGCATCCAAAAGCTGTTTTACGGCGGGGTGGCCGGCAACGCGGTGGCGGTGGCCAAGATGGGCCTCTATCCCCCGGAGTTCTGGTCGTACCTGGTCGGCTTCACGGAGTGTTTCTGCGCGATCGCGCTGGCGCTGGGGTTGTTTACCCGCGTCGCGGCGCTGTTCATCATCGGCGAGATGGCCGTGATCGCGTTCGCCGTGCAGATCAAGTTCGGGTATTTCTGGACGCAACGCGGCAACGAGTTCCCGCTCTTTCTGTTCCTACTCGCGTTGGCGATTTTCTTCCGCGGCGGCGGACGCTACTCGCTCGACCACCTCATCGGCAAGGAAGTTTAAGGGATCGCCATGTTTGCAAAACTGAACCACGTCGCGATCGTGTCGGACAACTACGCGGCACAAGGGGTCTTTTATCAAGGTCTGTTCGACCTCAAGTCGGGTTCGACGGCCAAATTCAACACCGGAGCGCTCGCAATCGGCGACGGCTACGTCGGCATGAACATCAATCCGCGCGTGTGCGGACGGCAAGCCGGCTTGGATCACTTCGGCATTCAGGTCGAGGACGTCGATCTCGTGCGGTCGCGCGTCGCGAAGAAGTGGCCGCATATCGAAATCACCCAGCGGCCCAGCAATCGCCCGTTCGCGGGGCTGGGGATTCACGATCCGATCGGAACGTATTTCGACCTCTCGCAAAAAGGGATGGCGAATCGGAACTTCGTTTACGAAAAGCCGGCGTGGGAACAGGACCGCGTGTTCACGCACTTCGCTCTGCGCACGCTCGAGCCCGAGCGTCTGGCTGAATTCTACGGTGAGGTGTTCGAATTGAACGTTACCTCGGAGAACGGCTCGTTCAAGCTCTCCGACGGCCGTATCAGCCTCGTGATCATTCCGTGGCGGCTCTCCGACTACAACGGCAGCGGCATCGAGCGCCCGGCGATGGATCACCTGGGCTTCGAAGTCGAAAGCCTCGAAGCGTTTCATGCCGACCTCAAACGCATCACCCGCAATCCCGATCTGCATCCGAAGAGCTTTGAGTTCAGCGAGGAGGGCGCCGTGCGCAAGAAACTCTTCGAACGCACGAATCTCGGCGATGAATACATGGCCGATCTCGACGGCGTGCTGCTCGCAATCCGGGAGCGCAAGGCCGCCTGATGCGCGCCCGCGCATTAGCCGTGCGCGTGGTGGGCGCGGCCCTGGTGGTGCTCTTGTCGGGGGCTGCGCCGTCGATTGCGCAGGACGACGCCACGATCGTCATTGCCGGAACGGCCAACGACTCCGGGGGCGAGATCTTTTACGCCAAGGACCTCGGCCTCTTCGAGAAGGCCGGTTTGAAAGTGGACGTTCAAGCGTTCAACAACCCCGGCGCCACCGCGGCCGGTGTTGTCGGCGGAACGCTCACGGTCGCCGCGATGACGATACCTGGCATCGCTGCGGCGCGCGAAAGCGGGCTGCCGATCAAGATCATCGCCCCGTCCTCCATCTATGCGAGCGCCATGCCGACCTCGGGCATCATCGTGCTCAAGAACTCAGCGATCAAGAAAGCATCCGACCTCAACGGGAAGACGATCGCGACGCGCGACATCTCGAACATGAGCTACTACGGGGCGAAGGCCTGGATCGATAAGAACGGCGGGGACTCGAAGACGATCAAGTGGGTTGAAGTCAACGATCCGCAGACCGTCGCGGCGATGAAGGCGGGCCGCGTCGACGCCGCGTCGGTGAGCGAACCCGCGCTGGACGACGCCCTCCACGGACCCGACGCGCGGCTGCTCGCCGCATGCTACGACGCGATCGGCGACAAGTTCATGATCGCCGCCTACTTCACCACCGAAGATTACGCGCGCATGCACCCCGACATCGTGCGCAAAATCAACGTGATCATCCTCGCGGCTGGTGCATGGGCGAACAAGAATCACGCGCAGTCGGCGAAAATTCTCGAAAAATACTCCGGCGTGCCGATGCTGCCGGGATATACGCGCGTCACGTACGCCGAGCGGATGCGGCCGGCCGACGTGCAGCCCGTGCTCGATCTGTTGGCGAATTACGGGGTTCTCAAGGTGCCGATGCGGGCGACCGACCTGTTCGCGCCGCAAGTCCCTTAAGCGTTGGCTTCGCGGTCCTGCGGGGACATCAAGTAGGATTGTAGCGAGATGGCGCGCGTGCCGCAGGGCACCAAGCGCGCCAGCAGATTGCGCAACTGCGTAAACTCCGCCGCAGTCAGGCAGTCGAAGAGCGAATCGTTCACCGGCGCTTGGAGTGCGGCGAGATCGTTGAGCAGTTTGCGCCCGGCCGGGGTCACGGTGAGGAGCACGCGCCGCTTGTCCTTCGCGTTGACGCCCTTGTGCACCAAGCCCGCGCGAACCAATTTCGCGACCTCAGTAGTGATGAACGCGCCCGAGAGGTGCAGGTGCTCGGCGACGGCGTTGACGCCGATCCCATGGCGGCCTTGTAGGTGGGCGATCGAGATCAGCGTCGTGTAGGCGATCCCCGTCAACCCGAGGTAGGCGCCGAAGCCGGAACGGATGTCGTTCACCAGAGCGGAAAACGCGAGAAAGTCGTGGATGAAGGAGCGAAACTCGGTGTCGGTGCCGTTGACGAGTAATTGCGGTTTCGAAACGGTTTGGTGACGAGCTTTCATTTAGGTTAGGTCTTCGATGAGGGCGCGCAAACGTCCGGCGTCGGCATCGATCGCATCTTCGCGGACGTCGACGGGGGCAAACTGCGCGCGCGTGAAACGGGCGCGCTCTTCGAACGGCACCGTCGCGTCGATACCGAGCTTGGCGCGAATGCCGTTCGCTCCGACGCGAACGTACTCGTGACCACGAGCACCGGGGATGGTGAAGAGGTCGCGCGAGGCTTCCATGCGCGTCGCGATCGCGTACTCGACGTCGGCCGGATCGCGAATATCGATGTCGTCGTCGACGACCGTGACGAGATCGAGATCCTTGAGCGCGCCGAACGCGGCCAAGATGGCGTTGCGCTGCAAACCGTTGTGCTGCGGCGCCGTCTTGCGTACTTGGATCACGGCGTGGAAGCGGTGCAGTCCCCCGGCCGTCATTTCCGCATCGACGACGATCGGTACCGAAGCCGTAAGCACTTTGAGCAAACTGGCTTCGAGGACGTATTTGCGCAACATGACGGTTTCGCGTCCGTAGCCGTTGATCGCGTGATAGATCGGCTTGGTACGGTGCGTGATCGCGGTGATCTCAACCACCGGTGCTATCCCCGGCGTCGAGAGATACCCCACGAATTCTCCGAAGGGCCCTTCGGGCACCGTTTGGTCGGGCAGGATGCGCCCTTCGAGGATGATCTCGCTTTCGGCCGGCACGATCAGCGGTTGCGTGATCGCGTCGGTCACCGGCAGCGCGCGTCCCGCGAGGCCGCCGGCAACGGCGAGTTCGTCGGTCGTTTCGGGCATCTGCGAGCCCATCGTCGCGGCCGTATATTGCAGCGCGATATCGGTTCCGATGCAGATCGCGATCGGCAACGCCTCGCCGCGGGCCTTGGCACGCTCCCAGGCGACGCGCAGGTGGCGTCCGAGATCGAGCTGGATCGCAGCGGTATTGGGGCCGACGAGTTGTAAGCGATGATAGGAAGCGTTGTAGACGGACGTTTCCGGGTCGCGTGTGACGACGACGCCGGCCGTGATGAAGCGGCCGGAGTCGGGCGCCGTGTGTTTGAGAACCGGCAAGAAGCGGCCGATGTCGATGCCGCTCGTGATCACGTTCTGCTGCGCCGGCGCGGACGCCGTGAGTTCGGGAGTGAGCGGTCCGGCGAGCGCGCGGACGATGAATTCGCGGATCGTCCGGTAGTCGACGCCGAACGCCGCTTCGCAGTTTTCACGCGCGGCGAGAAAATTGCCGACGACGGGAATCGTGTAGCCGCGTACGTCCGTGAACAGCAGCGCGGGGCCGCCGTCGAGCCGTTTCATCAGTCCGGCCGTTTCGAGTTCGACGTCGACCGGAGCCGTATAGGCGCGCAACCGGCCACGCTGCGCCATGCGCGAGAGGGCGGCGCGAAAGCGCGTATCGAGGATGCCGGTGGGCGTCGTTGCGGTTGCGCTCATCGTGCGTTTACCGCTACGGCCTTGAGGGCGACGGTGGGCGCGTCGGCGGGCAGATCGTAGGAGCCGAGCATTGAGTCGACGAGGCCCGTTGCCCGTTCCCAGTCGTAGGTGCGGAACGAGTGCGCCTTCGTGACGAACATCGCGCCGGCATAGAACATCTCGTACTGTGTGTGACGGGACCCGAACTCCGAGCCAACCGCATCCCAAGCCAGCTTGTAGAACTTGACCTTGTCGTGGGCGTCGCTGACCGGCGATTGTTGCGTCGCATCGATGTACTCCGCGATCTCGGGATTCCCGAAATCGAGATACGACGAAGGCTGTGCGATCATGCCGCCGCCCGTTATTTCGCGTAACGTGTGCGCAACTTTCGGATACAGTTGCTGCGTGAGAACTTGGGCCGCATAGAGCGTATGCCGGTCGGGGATGTAGTAGGCGCCCTGCATCATTCCCTTCGCCTCCATCGCGACGACGAGAGCGTCGACCATGGCCGTTTCCGCCGCGAGCTGCCCAAGCATTTCGCGCACCGGCGGAAGGCCGAGGATGCCGTTCGTCTCGGCGGCCCGCCGAGCGAGACCCAGCAGAAAGCGCAGCTTCACGGTCAGCCGGATCATCGACTGATAATTCTGATAGACGTGCGCGGGGGTGGCGTGGAACTGCTTCTGGCACATCTCGAGGTTGCTGTCGACGAAGACGCGCTCCCACGGGACGAGCACGTCGTCGAAGTAGATGACCGCATCGTTTTCATCGAACCGCGCGGCGAGCGGGCTGTCGAACACCGATGCGGCGCTCTCTTCATACGACTTGCGTGAGAGAACTTTCAGGCCGGGGGTGTTCATCGGAACGACGAACGAGACGGCATACTTCTCATCGCCGGGTCGCAACGGCTGGATGCACGTCACGAAGATCTCGTTTGCGAATACGGCGCCGGTCGCGAGCATCTTGGCCCCGCGAATCGTGATACCGCGTGCATCTCGATCGACGACACCGGCGGCCAAAAACTCCGTACTCTGTTCGCTCGCGCTCTTCGAACGATCGGCTTGCGGGTTGATCAGCGCGTAGGTGAGGTAGATGTCGTTATCGCGCGCAAACGTATAGTAATCGCTGACCGCAGTGGCGCGTTTGCGATCGTAGGCTTCGAAAACGTCGCGCCCCATGTGCAACCCGGCGATGCACGAGCCGACGTGGTCGGGACCGCGCCCGATGAAGCCGCCGGTCATTTCGGACAATGCCTCGAGCGCGTGCCGCCGTTCGACTAGATCGTTATAGGTGTGCGGAAGCTGCCAGATGCGGTTCGCGCGCCGGCCGTCGTCGAGTGCGTACGTCATGCGATCGACGTGCTCGGCAGAATTCACGAGATCGTACAGCGAAGCAATCGAGTTGACCGCGTTGGCAAACGCCGGGTCGCAGGTGACATCGTCGACGCGCCGTCCATCGATGAAAACCGTCCGCCCGTCGCGCAACGACTCCGTGTGAGCGCGTCCGGTTTTGAGCATCGTCATCCTCCTTGCGTCAGCCGGGAACGCCGGCGACGACTTCGATCTCGACGAGCATGTCCGGATTTCCGAGCTCGCAAAATGCTGCGGTACGGGCCGGAAACGGCTTCGGCATCACTTCCACATAGACGGCGTTGAACGCATCGCGATCTTCGACGTTGCGCAAGTACACGGTCACCTTCAACGCGTGCTCTAGCGAGGTGCCGGCGGCTTCGAGTACCGCCGAAAGATTGGCTAGGCAGCGACGCGCCTGATCTGCGACGTCGCCCATCTTGCCGGTTTCGCGATTGCGTCCGGCTTGTCCCGACGTGAAAACGAGATCACCCCAACGGATCGCTTGATTGAACGGACCGGTGGGGATCGGCGCGCCTTCGGTTTTGATCGGGATCTTTTTCACGCGTGCGTCTCCGCGAGCGAGGTGACGGCATCGTGTGCGATGTCGTCGTCGAACTTCGGCGAACCGCCGCCGACACCGATCGCACCGATGCATACGCCGTTCACGAAGATCGGATAACCGCCCGGATTGAGCGTGACGCCGCCGGGAATGATTTCGGTCAGGCTCATCGGGTACATCGGGCGATCGGCCCACTGCTCGAGCAATTGTTTCGTGCCTTTGCGAAACGCAGCCGCGAGCCGCGCTTTGCCCGCGGCCATGTACGGGCCGTGCCACGCGTCCTCTTTGCCGCGTGCGATGACGACGGGATGCCCCGCCGCATCGAGCACGGCCACGCTGACTTCAACCCCACGCTCGGCGGCGATCCGTTTCGCCGCCTCCACGTAGGTCATCGCCGTGCGGTAGTCCACGCAGTTGCGCTCATTTGGTCGAGAGCGCTCCCATCCGGAGGTAGGCTTCAGCGTTCGTCGCGAGCAGATTACGCATGCGGGTTTCGCCCAGCACGGGCAGCCACTTCAGGACGTTGTCGACCGAGTGCGGCCAATCGCACTCCGGATGCGGGAAGTCCGAGGAGTACATCAAGCACGTCTCTCCCAAGATGTCGAAGACGGCCTTGGTCATCTCCGGACCTTCGTGGGCTTCGATGCAGATCGCGATGCGGCCCATCTTGGCGTATTCGCTGGGCAGGTACTTGAGCTTCGGCACCACGCCTTTGACGTAGTGCACTTGGCTGTCGAGGCGCAAGAGCCAGTTCGGCAGCCAGCCGTGACCGGTTTCCGCGAATCCGACCTTGATGTTCGGATAGCGGTCGAGGATGCCGCCGGCGATGATGTGGGCGAGCGAACGTTGTGCGCCCCAGGGGTGCGCCGCGGTGCGCGCGATCGCCGAGTTGCCCCAGATGTCGCGTGCGCCCGGGAAGTACGGCGGTTCGTAAAAGAAGCTGTGGTGCATGATCGGCAGATGAAGATCGTTCATGATCTCCCACAGCGGATCGAGATCCGGGTCGTCGATCGGCATGCCTTCGGGCAGTGACGGCCAGACCGCGCACAGCCACGGCTCGCCGCCGATTTTCTTCAATTCCGCAACGGCCCACGCAACGTCGTGCCCGGGTGCCAGAAACAAGCCCTTGAGCCGGTCCGTATCCGCGCTGCAGAAATCGCGCATGTAGGTGTGATAGGCGTCGTAGAGACCGGTCGTGAGCGGTGCTTCGAACGAGCTCGACGCGGGCGCCCACGTTCCGGGGATGAGCACGTTGACGTCGACGCCTTCGAGCGTCATGTCTTCCAGCCGGCCTTCCGGGTTGTCGTGCTGGATGCGTTCGTGGCAAACAGCCGAGGAGATGTTCTCCACGCGGCCTTCCACGGCGCCGGCGCCGCCCTTTTCAATTTTCTCAGCGCCGGGCTTCTGGCCGGCGATCCGGTCGTAGGGAATTGGGCGCACCTTGATCGTGTGCCACGGGCCGAGCGGATGCCCGCGCCCCACGGGCGAGTTCATCTCGCGCATGTACGGCGAGAACTCGTCCCACCGGTCGCGGATCGCCTGACCGGCGTACCGGTGAAGCACTTCAAACGATGGGGTCACGTGGCTGTCCACGTCGATGACCCGATATCCGTTACGCATGGTCCCTACCTTGAGCTACAGAAAAGGTATCTTTTTTATAAGATAGCTTTGTTACAAAGTCAATGGCCGTTGAAATCAATGGGCGCGCGGTCGATCCCGCGGGCCTGCCTTTCCTTAACCAGAGCGCGGAAAATCGCGCGGGTGTCCTCGATGCTTTCGATCGGTTTTTCAGCGAACCCGTCGTTTGGCCAACTCGGCCAGCTGGCGTACTCTTTCGCGTAGAGTTGGGCGCGAATCGACGTCGGGTGGAACGGTCGTGTCTTCGAGAGACGTAAGTCGTTGAGGTTGATCCGGCACTTGATCGTCGCTTCGCCCGGGCCCTGGATTTCATTGGTGATCGAGCCGTCGAAGTAGTGGATCGCCGAATCACCGTGCGAGTCGTGCAAGCCGCGCAAGCCGCCCTCGTAGAGACCGATGTTGGCGGCCGCGAGGTAACACTTGTTCTCATAGGCGCGCGCCGTCCGCAGGCCCTTCCAATTGCGCGAATCGCCGTGGCTCATGTTGTTGGGCTCGGAGGTCAGATGGCAGAGCACCTCGGCGCCGTTCATGGCCGTGCAGCGCGCGTTTTCCGGGAACCCGAGTTCGCCGCACGTGATCAAACCGATGTTCCCGATCTCGGTCTTGGCGACCGGAAAGAGATTCTCGCGCCCGAACTTCGCCACGAACTCGGTGTAGATGTCGGCCGGGGTGGTGTAGGGGAACACCCAGCAGTTGTTATTGTTCTTCCAGTGCTTGATGAGGATCTTGCCGTTGGGGCCGAAGAGCATCGAGCAGTTAAAGAAGCGCCGCGGAAAATCGGGGTGCACTTCGAGCATGTTGACGGCAAGATAGATTTTCCGCGCCTTGGCCTTCTCGGCGAAGATGTCGGTGTACGGCCCGGGCACCGTCGTCGCGATGCGGCACCACGCGTCGAGGTTGATCACGCGGAAGTTGCCGTTGACGGCGTACTCGGGCGTCACGACGAGTTTGACGTCGGAGTTGCCGAAGGACGTTACGTAGTCGATCAGCTCGCAAATGCGCGCGATGTTGGCGCGGATGTCGCGGTCGAGCTGCTCGTCGTCGGTGAGGGAGACTTGCCGCGTGATCGTTTGCAAACACGCGACTTCGTAGTTGATTATGTCTGGCATCGGATGCTCCTAACGTTCATCAGCGCGGCGCTTTCAACGCGGCCGGGCTGATGATTTCTTCGGCCGGGAATGCTTGCGGGATCATTTCGTATTTGGCCGCGAAATCGATTATCGGTTGGATGTAACGGGGGTTCACATAATCCCCATCGAGCGAGCGGACGGTGCGCGCGATCACGTCTGCCGGTACGGCGGTGAACCCCGAGACGAGCCCGACGGTCTGCGGCAGGTGCGAATTGTTATAGAGCGCTGATTCGTGCATGGCCTTCGCAAATCTCTCCATTGCGTCGGTATTGGCGGCGACGAAGTCGGAGTTCGCCACGAAGACCTGGGACTGGAAGCGTTGGGAAATCGCAGTCTGCGGACGGGCGAAAACGCGCACCTTTCCGGTTTCGAGGGCCATCGTGAGCAGCGGCTCCGAAAGCGCCATCGCATCGATCCGGTGCGAGGTCAACGCCGAGACGGCCGACGGCGAGGGGACTTCGATGACGTGCAGCGTGCTCGAATCGCCGCCGTTCTTATCGATCCACGCGCGCATCGAGACGGAATTGAGATCTTGCAGCGACTGCGTGCCGATCGTTTTTCCGTTCAGGTCGCGCGCGGTCCGCAACGGCGAGTCCTTCGCGACGAGCATCGCGTTTTGCGGCCGCTCGCTCATGAAGATCGTCGACGGCGCGATGATTTGAAACGGCAAACCGTGCGCGTGTGCTTGCAGCACCGGTACGATGTTCGTATAGGCGACCGCATACGATCCGCCGGCTAATCCGGCGAGTACGACCGCGCCGCCGTGCACGATGCGCGGCTGCACGTCGAGTCCGTATTTCGCGAACAAGCCGGATTGCACGCCGTAATAAACGTCTTTGAAGCCCTCATCGGGCGGACCGGCGACGACGATGGTCGTCGGGCCTTGCGCGAACGAGATTTGAGAGCAGGCGAGCATCAGTGAAAAAATTACGACGAGACGCTGGAGCATCGCAGCGCCTTCTTTGCGTTTGGATTGAGGCCTCTCTCTATGAATTGCGTCTATGTGTTTGGCGCACGCTCGTTCTTTCGGCCTAAACAGTTGGCCCATTGACGGCAACGTTAAGCAGAGGTTATAATTCTTAAACTAGCTTTGTGTCGAAGGTTCCCGGAGGGACCTGACAAGGAGTGTCCCGTGCGCATGGTTTACGGTGCGGCGGTTGCCGCTATTTTGGCGCTTTGCACTTTCGCCGCTCCCATCAGTGCGGCGACATTGGAAGGCACGAGCGTTGCGCAGGCAGCGCAGACGACAACGGTTACGGGGCACGTCAGCGGATCGGCGGTCACGGCCGGCCTGGCCGGCGCCGCGGTGATCTTCGACGGCCCGTCTCACGTGACTACGACGACCGATGATTCTGGGAACTTCACGGTCACGGTGCTGCCCGGCGTGTACACGGTCTCGGTCAACAAGGGCGGCTACCAAGGCGGCTCGGCGCAAGTCACCGCGACAGCCGACACGACGGCGACCGTCAACGTCGAGTTGACGGAATCGTCGCTGAGCAATCTGCAAGTCATCGGCCGCACGGCTGCGAGCACCGGCGGCAACGCGGCGAAGTTCAACATCTCCTCGAGTGCCGTTTCGAACCTCTCGGCTACGACGATCCAGGAACGCAACGTTCCGGATCTTCCGAAGCTGATCGCGAGCATGCCCGGCGTCGTCGCCTCGACGAACTCTTCAACAAACAACAGCTTCTTTCGCCTCCATGGGCTCGGCCAGGAGACGCTGGTGCTGATCGACGGGCATCCGATTTCGAGCGGCGTTTCGGGCACGTTCCTCGGCCAGTTTACCGACACGGGATTGCTCGGCGGCGTCGACATCGTCGAGGGCGCCGGCCTCAACGGCCCGACCGCGGGCGAGTCCGCCGTCGGTTCGATCAACGTGCGCACCCCGGACTTCAGTTCGAAGGATACCGGTTATCTTCAGACCGGCGTCGACAACTTCGGGGGCACCTTCTACACGGGTCTCTTCAACTTCAACATCGGAGATAAGTGGTCGTTCATCCTGGGCAAGTCGTTCAGCGGCTACCTGGGCGCAGCGAATCAAGCGCTCGTTTACGGCATCACGGGCACGCGCCCCAACGCCACGTTTACCTACAGCCCGCCCTACCCGCTGACGGCCAACAACGTCGGCTATCAGCAACCCCTCACGAGCCCGCAAGAGATGAACGCGCAGCTCGCCAAGGTGCGCTACAAGTTCTCCGATGCGACCTCGCTCGGGTTTGAGTTCTTCGGCACGCAGGCGACACTCGATCCCGAAGGCGCGGCATTCGCGCAGTTCGTCGGCTACGGAAATATCCCGCAGTGCGTCGCGGGCGGCAAGCCGGCTAGCGGCGCCGGCTGTACGGCGACCTCGAGCTACAACTCACCCTTCTTGCCGGGCATCGCCGGCCAAACGAACGTCCCGCTCTACACGTTCTTCCCCGCAACGGCGATCTCGAACAACAACCCGAACTTCAACCTGGACTTCAAGACGACGATCGGCAACGACACGCTGCTGCTGCGGCCGTACACCGCGACGATCACGCGCTTGAGCGACGGTTCGGGAGCTACCTCAATCTACGGAAACGGCTCGACGGCACAGCCGTCGTACCAGGTCACCAGCAACGCGAACTGTCAACTGCAGTTCGTCTCGCCGACGGCGGCCGGAGCGAAGGGCCCGTGTTACGCGTTCGGTGCGCTGCCCGGCACGCCGGGTTACGTGTCCGCGCTCGGGCCGGCGGCCTTCGGCGTAACGACGAACGCGAACGGGCTCGTTTGCAGCGTCGCGGCTCCGTGCTACACGACGTCGACGGCGCAGAACAACGCCGGCATCTGGGGCTTCGGCACGCCATCGGACTCGCTCGAGTACGACAAACTCGGCGGGTACACGTTCAGCTACATCCATCCGGTCGGCAACAACATCTACAACCTCAGCGTCGATCACTATTACAACGACACGACGAGTTACTCGGGCGACCTCTCCCCGCTCGCGGCAGGCTGCGCGTTCACGCAAGCCGGCGGCGCCGCACCCGCGAACCACGCGGATCCCGCCTACCAGCCGGGTTGCGCTCTCGTAGCCGGGTACAAGGCGACGCCGCTCGCTATCCCTGAAACGTTCAATTCGGTCACCTCGATCGCGCTCACCGCGCAGCTCCAGCTGACCCCGAAACTCGAGTTCGACCTCGGCAACTACTTCACGGTCTACAAGATCCTCGGTCAGCAAGAGAGCCCGGACTTCCTCACCTCCTTCGGCGCGGCGCAAGTCGCGGCGGGTGACAAGATCAACCTCGGGCTCGCTCCGATCGTGCTCTCCCCGTTCATCAACGGCAGCTCGCATTACGATCCGCACGTCGGCTTCGTCTGGCGGCCGACCGGTAATCTCACGGTGCGCGCGACGGCCGGTTCGTCGATCTCGGTGCCGTACGCAAGCCTCGTTTCCGGTCTCGTTTCGCAGACCACGGCGACGAACGGATACGCCTTCACCGTTCCCGATCCGAACATCTTACCCGAAGAGATCGTGGCGGAGGATCTGGGCGGCAGCTACCGGATGAAGAACGGCACCGTCGCCTCGCTCGACGTCTTCAGCGACTTCGTGCACAACACGTGGCTGCAAACGCAAATCGCGATCCCGCCGCCGCCCGGTTACGCGACCAACGTTTCCTACTTCCAGGAGATCAACCTCAACGGCTCGGGCCGCTGGTCGCGCGGCGTTGAGCTCACCGTCGCCGATCTTCCCGCAGCCGGGTTCGGCTACAGCGTCACGGGCACGGTCAACCGCCTCAACTACATCAATCTGCCGGTGTCGTTCGAGCAGCTCGGCACGTACACGGGCGACGGGGTCCAAGACTACGGGTATCCGTACGTGAAGGGCTACGCCAACCTGCAATGGGCGACAAAGTACGGTTCGCTGATCCGCTTCGGCGCCGACTACGAAGGCGACAACAACTCGTTCAACGCTCCGGCGTACGTGTTGATGGATGCCGGCGTGCAGGTCGGGCTCACCAAGGGCTGGACGCTGCAAGCTTCGATCGAGAACTTGAACAACCTCAACTTCGGCGCGATGCTGGCCCACGCGGTCTACAACCAAGGCACCGTCCCGATTCAGCAGACGATCAATCCGGACGGCACGATCTCGTACAGCAACGGTCCCGGACGAGGTCTCTCTGCCCCGTACCCGCGGACGGCTCGCGTCTCGCTCGTCAAGCGGTTCTAACCACGCTACGCGCCGGGCGCCACGTCGCCCAGCTCTGCGGAGCCTCGATCGCACTCGCGATCGGGGCTTCGTTCGTTCCGCTGCCTGCCGCGGCGACGCCGCACGTCTTGGTGTGGGCTGACGGCGACCCGTTCCATGGGCTCAACCCGTTGATGCCCGCGACGCAGTCCAACACGTTCATGAACGCGATGACGATGGCGTACTTGACGACCGGCGGCAACGGCCCGCTCGCGCCGGAACTCGCGATGGACGTTCCCACGCAACAAAACGGCGGCATCAGCCGCGACGGCCGGACCGTGACGTTCCGCTTACGCCCGCACCTGAAATGGTCCGACGGTCAACCGCTGACGTCGAGCGATGTGGCGTTCACCGTACGGCTGCTGCGCGATCCGGCAATTGCGGTCGCCGACCGGACCGGCATCGATCTTGTGACCACCGTCGCCACGCCCGACCCGCGGACGGTCGTCTTTCATTTAGCAAAACCGTACGCGCCGATCGCTGCAAAACTGTTCAGTGATGTGGCCGCGCCGATTCTGCCCCAACACCTCGTGCAAGGCGGACGCAAACGTATCGCGGCCTACCTGCGATTGCCCGCCGGCGCGGGCCCGTTCCGATACGCTGCGTGGTTGCTCGGAGATCGCGTCGAGCTCGAAGCGAACCCGTACTATTTTCGCGGGCTGCCGAAACTTGCCGCGATCGTCTATCGCGTCATGGACGGCGACGAGGCGGTGGCGGCAGCGGTTCGTGCGGGCGACGTCGACGTGTGGCCGGCGACGGCGAAAGATTCCGTCGATCTGCTGAACGGCGCCCCCGGTGTGCACGCGGGCGCGATCGCGGGCGCGCGGCCGTCGATGATCTTGCTCAACACCGGTTCGGCGGTGACCGGCGATCTCGCCGTACGCCGAGCCTTACGTTTGGCCATCGATCGCGCCGCGATCATCGCCCGCAGCTATCGTCCCGGTGACGGGCTGGGCGAGTCGGTGCTCGCGCCTGCTGCGCCGGGATATACGGCGCAACCGATCGTGCCGTTCGACATCGCGAAAGCGCGGGCGCTGCTCGATCGCGCCGGCTGGAAACCGGGGCCCGGCGGCGTGCGCGAAAAACGCGGCCGGCGTTTACGCATCGCGTTTGCGGCCGGCGCCGGCATCCCGACGGTGGATCGGATGGTCGCGCTCATGAAAGGCGACCTGCGTGCCGCCGGCATCGACCTCGAAGTCCGCCGCTACCCGGCACGCCAGTTCTTCGCGCCGGACGTCCGTACCGGCGTCGTTGCCGGCGGAAACTTCGATGCCGCATACGTGAGCTTCGGTCAGTTCCACCAGTTCGCCGACGCATATTTCAACTTCGGTCAATTGCGCGTTCCGGACCTCGAGGCGCTCTATGCATGCGCGAACGTTCCGCCGCGCAGCGCGAACTATTCGCGCCTGTGCGATCCGGCGCTCGACGCGCTCTTTGCCCGCTACGACGCGAGTTACGACCCCGCGGCGGCGGCCGCGATCGCGCGGCACATCCAAACGCGTCTCGACGTGCTCCTACCGGCGATCGTCGTCTCCGAGCGCAGCGAGTACTATATCGTGCGCGATGAGGTTACGGGCTTGAAACTGCAGCCGTTCTCACCGTTCGGCGGCGGCATCATGAGCGTGGACGTTACGAAATAGGGCCGACCGTGTGGTATTTTCCGCGGTAGAAGACGAGCGGCTCCCGGTCGTTTGCCGAACACACCGCGCGCACGACCTCGCAGACGAAGATCACGTGGTCGCCGCCGTCGTATTGCGCGTACGGCTTGCACTCGAAGTGCGCGAGCACGTCACCGAAACCCGGCGTGTGCTCGACGTCGGTCCACTTGTCTTCGCGGGAGCGCGCGAAGCGGGCCGAGAGATGCTGCTGCGGGCTTCCGAGCACGTTGATCGCGTAGCCGCGGGCGCTGCACATTTCCGGGAAGCTGAGCGCTTTGCGGTCGACGCTGAAGAGGACCAGCGGCGGATCGAGCGACACCGAGTTGAACGAACTCATCGTCATCCCGACCGGCTCGGAGCCGGCATTGCGCGCCGTGACGATCGCTACGCCGGTAGCGAAGCTTCCGAGGGCGTCCCGGAACGAACCGGCCGTCAAGGGCTCGGAGGTCGTCATGACCTCTTTATAATTTAGCTTTGTAACAAAGTCAATATAGGCGGATCACCAGCCGGCGGTGGTGGCCGCGCGCCGGTAATCGGCGATTCCGGTGAGGCCGTTCGGGGTGACGGCCGCGGCCTTGATCGAGCCGAAGCTGATCCACCCGCTGGGCATGACGTGCGCGCCTTCGGTCGCCGCGAGCACCGCGTCGCGCAGTGCCGGCGCCATCGTGTCTTCGACGACCAATTTGCTCTGAAAATCGACCGACCAGCGCGGCGGCTCCGCTGCCGTCGCGATATCTTGACCGCAGGCGTACACGCGCGCAAGGATCTGCGCGAGCGTGCACGTTTGCCCGACGGTGCCGGGCGTGCCGATGCTCATCGCCAGCGCACCGGCCCGCGTGACCATGCACGGAGCGAGGGTATTGGCCGGGCGTTTGCCGGCGGCGATGCCGTTGGCGTGCGCGCGGTCGGCGTTGAAGCCGGCCATGCGGTTGTTGAGAAGAATGCCGCTGCGTTCGAGTACGACGCCTGAGCCGTACGGGGCCGACACGCTCTCGATCAGGGAGACGGCCATCCCATTGCCGTCGATGACGATGGCGTTGGTGGTGCAGCGGTCGCGCGCTTCGGGCGGCGGCGTGCCGCTCACGGCCGATCGCTCGCGCAGCGCCGCCGCGAGCAACGCGCGCATCGGCGCTTCGGCGACGGCGGGATCCGCGATCCATTTCGCCGCTTGCGCGTACGCGCGCTTCCGCGCCGCGAATCCGCGCGCGATGAAATCCGCGCTTTCGGGGTCGACGGCTTCGATGTGCTGTGCTTCGAGTTCGAGCAGCTGGAAGAGCAGCGTCGGGCCGTAGGAGTTGGGCGGCATCGTCCAAACGTCGTGCCCGTAGAAGGGGACCGCGAGCGGCGTTTGCCAGAGCGATTCGTGCGTGGTGAAGTCTTCGATCGCGAACGTTCCGCCGATCGCCCGCGCGTCGGCGACCAGCAGCGCCGCGATGTCGCCGGCGTAGAACGCGCCGGGGCCGGCGGCGGCGAATTCGCGCAGCACGCGCGCGATGCCAGGCTGTTTGAACGTCGTGCCGAGCGCGAGCGGTGTACCGCCCGGTAAGAACAGCGCGCTTGCGGCCGGATCGCGGCGCAGCAGCTCCGCCCGTTCGCGTGTGTTGTCGGCCAGCGTCGGGTGAACGGCGAAGCCGTCGGCAGCATAGGCGATCGCGGGCTCGAGCAGCGCCCCGAAGCCGCGCGTACCGTAGCGCTCGAGCAGATCGCCGAGCCCGCGCACGAGCGCCGGAATCGTTGCCGAGAGCACGCCCACACGCAGCGCTTCGGCCTGCACGTCGTCCGCGGTCGCGAGTGGCGAGCGGCCGGTGGCGTTGAGGCCTTCGACGCGCTGCGTCTTCGGATCGTAGACGAGCGCATAGAGGTCGCCGCCCAACGTGCACGCGTACGGGCACACGACGGCCAGGACGAACGCGGCGCACGCCGCGGCATCGACGGCGTTCCCGCCCGCGCGCAGCACGTCGAGCGCCGCATCCGTGGCGAGCGGATGTCCGGTCGAGACCATGCCGCGCGAACCGGACGCGATCTGGATCCGGCGCTCAGTCTGCGGCGCTGGTGTTGCCATCGGTCCGGTCCGAACGCTGGTAGAACTCCGACTCCGGATCGGAGGCGACCATATCCTTGATGCGTTCCCAGAGATAGTGCCGCATTTCGACGAACTCCGGCGTCGCGCGCGCGTCGTATTCCCAGCGCGGATGCGGCAGCTTGACGTCGATGACTTCGGCGACTTGCCCCGGCCGGGGCCGCAAGAGCACGATGCGATCCGAGAGCAGCACGGCTTCGTCGACACTGTGTGTGACGAAGACGACGATGCTCTTATGGTGCGACCAGATCTTCGCGAGCTCGATCTGCATGAATTCGCGCGTCTGCGCGTCGAGCGCGGCAAACGGTTCGTCCATCAGCAGGTAGCGCGGCTGCGCGATCAGCGCGCGCGCGAGCGCGGCGCGTTGCTTCATACCGCCCGAGAGTTCCGTCGGGTACGAATCGGCGAAGCGGCGCAAGCCCACCATGTCGAGATAGGTGTCGGCGCGATCGCGGCGTTCGGCCGTGTTCATGCCGCTCAGTTCAACCGGAAAGGCGACGTTCTCGCGGATCGTGCGCCACGGCAAGAGGCGAAACGACTGGAACACGAAGCCCATGTGCGGCCCCGGCGCGGGCCGCGCGCCGCCGACCAGAATTTCACCGCGATCGGGAGCGATCAGGCCGTTGAGCATGCGCAGCAGCGTCGTCTTGCCGCAGCCCGATGGGCCGACGAGCGATACGAACGTATTGGGTTCGATGTCGAGCGTGATATCGCGCAGCGCTTCGACCCCGGTCGACGACTTCGCGCGCCGGAAGGTTTTGCCCACGCCGCGCATGCTGATCGAAGAGGGCGCGGACGCCGCCGCGCCCGGCGCCGCACTCACGCCGGCAGGTCGGCCGAGCGGTCGACGCCGACCGTGCGAAGCGTGTTCTTGATGTAGCTGAGATCGATCCAGTCGCTCGGAGCGATGGGCGGCAGATCCTTAAAGTCCGGACCGCGGTAGAGCGTGTCGGTCGTGAACTTCAGCGCCGCGAGGTTTAGCCCGCCGTTGACGCTCCAACTGTCGGCGTAGGCCGCGGCCAGCGTGGTCAACTGTGCGCGCGAGACGTCGGGGCGCGCAGCCGCCATCGCATTCACCCAGATTTGCGGGTGCGCGGCAAAATCGCGCGAGGCCGTAATCAGCGCCCTCACCACCGCCTGGATGTCTTTGGGACGGTTTTTCACCGTGTCGTCGGTGACCACGTTGAGCTTGGTCACGAACGGTGCGTCCTTGAAATAATCGGCTTGATCGACGAGGACTTTGATGCTGCTCTTGTCGGGCAGCGTAGTGTAGATGCCGATCGAAAACGTCGTGGCGTCGATCTGGCCCGCCAAGAGCGATTGCGCGCGCACGTCGGGCTGGCCGATCGCCAGATATTGCACGGAATCCGGGTTGACGCCGAGCTTGCCCAGCACGACCCGCGTCATCTCGTAGTCGACGCTGCCAACGCGCGCGACACCGAACGTCTTCCCGGTGAGATCGCCGATCCGGCCGATGCTCTTCTTGGCCGCGATCACGAACGGCAGCGCGCGGTCGGGCGAAACGACGCCGTGCAATGCCATCTGCTTGCGGCCGATGAGCTGCAATGCCGTATCGGTGGCGATGTTTGCCATCTCGCCGCCGCCGGACCGCAGCGCGGCGACGGCCGAGGGCGTTTGTCCCACCTCGATCAGGTCGACGTCGACGCCGGCGCGCTTGAAGTAGCCGAGCGAGAGCGCGAGCCAGGTGACCGAATTGGGGACCAGCGGAATCTGCGTCTCGGTGATGATGATGCGAAATGGATCCGCGGCCCGCGCACGGCGCGGCAGCGCCGCGGCGGCAAGTGCGGCGGAACCCGAGGTGATGAACTCGCGACGTCCGGCCTTCATTATCAGAGCGTCCAGAAGGCGACCGGACAGGTTCCGACGCCCTTGACCGGCTTGTGCTTGATGAACGTGGGCAGCGTCTCTTCGACCACGCCGAGCGCGGTGACGTAGTTGAGGAACTCGGTCGTCGAGTTGCCGGCTTGGATCAGCCGCTCGACGGTGAGCTTCTCGAGGATCTCGTCGCGTTTCCCCTCACCCATCAGTTGGAGCAGATAGCGCGCGAAGGCGAAGTCGATGTTGCCCATCAGCGGGCCGCCGACCTCGACGGTGAGGTTGAACGAGCAGATCAGCGCTACGCGCTCCGTGCCCGGCCACGCCTCGACGGCGCGTTCGATGAAGTGGCCGAGTTCGTACCAGCGGCGGTTGTTCGCGAGCGGGTATCCGAACGCGTTGGTAACGATCGGAACGACCGGCAGATCGGACTCGGGGCGCAAGAATGAGAGCGGAACGGTGAAGGCGTGGTCGAGGTGGAGTTCGCGCGCCTGCGAGAATTGGATGCCCGTTTCGACGCCGTCGCGCAAGAGATATTCGGCAAACTTCTGATGGATGTCGAACTTGTAGTGCGGCAACGCCATGATGTCGCTCTCGTACCAGAACGGGCCCTCGGCGCTCTTGCCGGTACCGACCGAAAACGTCGGCAGGTTGTCGAAGAAGAAGTTGTCGAGATGATCGTTCGCGACCGCGACGATGAGATCGGGTTTGGTCGCCGCGAGCATATCGCGGACCTCAGCGAACGTCGCGTAGAGCTCGGCCATGTCTTCCGGAGTCGCTTGATCGCGATTCCAGAAAATGCGGGGGTTGTGGGTCGACGCGACGACCGAGACGATCTTGGCCACGTTGCAGTTCCTTTAGTGGTGTTCGCTATCGTAACGCCAGCGATCGGCATTGCGTTCGAGGATCCGGAGCGATTGCATGACGATGACGCCCAGCGCGCCCAGCACGAAGACGACGACGAAGTAGGGCGCCATGCGGAAACTGTTGCCGTACACCGAGAGCAGGCCGCCGAGACCTTTGACGGCGGTGTAGAGCTCGGCGACGACGGTGTTGATGAGCGCGAGCGAGGCGCCGACGCGTAGGCCGGCGGTGATGTAGGGGAGCGCCCCCGGCAGCATGATCTTACGGAAGACCTGGGATTCCGTTGCTCCGGCCGAGCGGGCCATCTCCGCCAGCTCGCCGTCGCAGTTGAGTACGCCCGTATAGGTGTTGATCAGGATCGGCATCGCCGCGCCGAGGAACACGATCGCGATCTTGGCCGGAAATCCCAAACCCAGAAAGACGATGATCAACGGGATGAAGGCCACCCGCGGCATGGCGCTCAGCGCATCGACATACGGTTCGAACGCCGCGCCGATGACGCGCACCCCGCCCATGATCAGGCCGCACGGAATGGAGACGACCGCAGCCAGGACGTAGCCGCTGAGGAACACGATCGTCGTATCGAGAGTGGCCCGCGCGAGCGTGCCGTCGCTGCCGATCGCGATCGCGGCCGCAACGGTTTGCGGCGGCGTGGGAATGAAATTCCCACCTGCGAGTTTGGCAATCAGCCACCATCCGGCGATGCCGGCGACGAGGATCACGAGGCGCCACACGTTGATGTTGACGTGACGGCGCGGCCGGATCACGGCGGCCATTGCGATCAGGCGGCCCCGTCTGACCGTTTGCCGTAGAAATCGTAATATTTATTCGGTACGCCGGCGATCTTCGGGACGACTTCGGCGAGATACCATTCGCGCGGGTAGAGCACGGCCGAGAGATGGAACAGCAGCACCGGATGTACGTTCAGCGCCCATAGCTTGGGAAAGTCGTGTTTCTCGAGCGCCGCGCGCTCTTCGGCGCTCAGATCGAAGGCATCCAGCGCCTGGTAATTCCCGTCCCGGAACGCGGCCGTGCGTTCCTTGTTCGTGTAGACGTGGTGGATGCTCCGGTTGAGCTCGTACTCCGACATAAATCTACCTTTGCAACCTAGTTATCTCGAGCCTGCAATGCGGCTCGTGAGGTTGGCCAGCGTGCGGCGAGGTTCGTGCCCCACTTGTCGGGTTACCCCCGAGCAGGGGGGGTGCTGCGCGCGTGAAAGACGGTCGCAAATATGATTTCGCGCCAAGCGTTGCTCACGGCGGGCGCTTCGTTGACGCTCGCATCGGCGATTCCGCAGCGAACCGTTGCGCAAACGGCAAGTGTCGCGTTGCCGATCGGCACGGCACCCAACGATTCCGCCGGCCCGACCTTTTACGCCGAGGCATTGGGGTACTACAAGCAAGCGGGGTTGAACGTCACGCTGAGCTTCATGAACGCCACCACCGCCGGACTCGCCGGCGGTGCGCTTGCGATCGCCGCCATGCCGACGACGCTCGCCGCAATCGCGCGGGACAAAGGCGTGCCGTTCGTGATGATCGCGCCGCTCTCGCTCTACGTCAGCACCAATCCCGATCACGCGCTGGTCGTGCTCAAGAACGCGCCTTACCGCACCGCCGCCGATTTGAACGGGAAGACGATCGGCACGCGCGACCTCGGCAACATGAGTTACTTCGCCGCCCGCGCGTGGATCGACAAGAACGGCGGCGATTCGAAGTCGATCCACTGGTTCGAGCTCTCCGATCCGCTCGACGTCGAGGCGATGAAGGCGGGCCGCCTCGATGCGGCGTCGATCAGCGAGCCGGCGCTCACGCCCGCGATGCGCGGCGGCGACATCCGCGTCCTCGCGCCGGTGTTCGATGCGATCGCGCCGCGCTTTCTCGTGGCCGGCTGCGTGACCACGGAAGCATTTGCGAAAGCGCATCCGGACGTGGTGCGCACGTATGCCGACGTCATCGCAAAAACCGCGCGCTGGGCGAACGCCAACCAAGGCCAGTCGGGCGCGCTGCTGACCCAGTACACGCAGACACCGGTTCCGCCCGGAGCATCGCGGGCACTCTACGCCGAGCGCTTGCGTGTCTCCGACGTCCAGCCCGTCCTCGATCTCATGCTCGCGACCAATCAGATCAAAACAGCCCAGCGCGCGAGCGATCTCTTTTCCACTGCCGTACCGGCTACCTAAGGAGCGTCCCATGGCACAGATCCGTCACATCGCAATCGTGGTCGACGATGCCGAAGCCACCGCCGCCTTCTATACGTCGGCGTTCGGGTTGAAGGAAGTGTTCCGGCAGCGCAACGACGAGACGGCTCCGCAGTGGGCGATCTATCTCAGTGACGGCTACATCAACCTGGCGCTCTTGCCGGTCAAGCGTCCGTTGGGCGTCGATCACATCGGCTTCGCCGTCGACGATGTCGACGGCGCGCTGAACACGGCCGTTGCCGCCGGCGCCGTGCCGCCCAATCGCGTGAACCCGAAAGACGGCCGTCAAGCCGAGACGTTCGTGCGCGATCCGCTGCTCGGCATCAAATTGGATCTCTCGCAGGGTTGGTTGACGGCCGTGCCCGACGGCCCCGCCTTCGTTGATACGGCTACCGCCGCTACCGCTACCGCTTCCGTTTCGTAGGAGTTACCGTGCTCGTTCGTCCCCGTCTTTCGCGTTCGCAGATGCTGGCCGCTAGCGGTTCAGCGCTGGCGTTGTGGCCCTCGATCCTGCGCGCGCAAACGCTCGACAAGGTGCGACTTGCCGGTGTGGCAACCGACGATCTCACGCCGGTCTACTACGCGATCAAAGCCGGCTTGTATCAGAAAGCCGGACTCGACGTTGAGGTCGTGCCGACGTCCAGCGGCACGGCCGCTACCGAAGCCGTCGTCGGAGGCGCCTACGAGTTGGGGAAGGGCAGCCTGATCGCATCGCTGGTCGCGCACCTCAAGGGATTGCCGCTCACGATCGTCGGCAACGGTGCGGTGTGGGATCCGAAGTCGCCGTTCTCGCTGATGGTCGTCGCCGCCGATTCCACGGTGAAGTCGGGTGCCGATCTCAACGGAAAAACGTTGTCGACCGCGGCGCTCAACGACCTCAACGAACTCGCAATGACCGCCTGGATCGACAAAACGGGCGGCGACGCGAAGACGACCAAGTGGATTGAGCTGCCCAACTCGGCCGCCGGTCAAGCGCTCGCCGAGCATCGTGTCGAGGCAACCAGCCTCAACGAACCGCAGCTCAGCGCCGCGGTCGCGACGGGCAAGGTACGCGTGCTCGCGCCCTGCTACAGCGCGATCAGCGATCACTTCGCGTTCACGGTGTTCTTCGCGCAACCCGATTGGGCGGCGAAACATGCCGACGCGATCAAACGCTGGAATCGCGTTACGTACACCGCGGCCGCGTATACCAACGCGCACCACGCCGAGACGGCGGCGATGATGGCCGACGTATCGAAAATCGACGTCGCGATCTTCTCGAAAATGGCGCGGGTGAACGGCTCGACCAGCGGCGATCCCGCGCTGATCCAGCCGGCCATTGATGCAGCGGCGAAATACGGCTACATCACGCGCGCCTTCCCGGCGAAAGAAGCCTACTTTGGAGCGTAAGAAGAAGCCTACTTCGGAACGTAGATGATGTCGGCGGCCGGGAACGGCGCGAACTTCGCGTATTTCGCGGTGACGTCGATCCAGGGTTGTATCTGGGCGGGAACGAGGCGCTCGGCAAAGACGGGCCGGTGTTCGGCCGCGGCCAGCGCCGGATCCGCTTTCAAATACTTGACCAGGTACGGTACGACCTTATCCTGATTGGCGTTGCCCCAGCGCGCCGCCGCGACCATCGCGCCGACGAACTTCGTGACGAGGTCGGGATGCGCCGCCGCCCACTGCGACGTGGCGTACCAGGCGGTTGAGAGGAAGTTCGTTCCGATCGCGTCGTCGCCGGTAGCCAACAAGCGCACGGTGTTGCTCCGCGTGGCGACCGTGATGAACGGCTCGACCAGGTACGCGGCATCTACGCGGCCGGCGTTCAGCGCCGCGATCGTCTCGGGAAACGGGATCTCGATGAATTTCACCGTGGTCGAGTCGCCGCCGTGTTTGTCGATCCAGGCGCGCGGCTGATATTCGGCGATCGTGCCGAGACCGGCGCAGCCGAACGTCTTGCCGTTGAAATCCTTGGCCGTCTTGACCGTCGACGTCATCGGGACCATGATGGCGCCGGCGATCTCGCCCGGCACCGTCTCGATCCCCGGAGTAATGGCCACGAACGGCAACCCGCGCGAGTGGGCGACGGCCAGCGTCGATATCGGAGCGTAGGCGACGTCGTACGTGCCCGAGGCGACGGCGGCGGCGAGGGCCGGCGTGGACGGATTCTGTGCAATCTGGACGTCGATGCCGGCCTTGGCAAAGAAGCCGTTCTCAACTGCGTAGTAGATGGACGCCGCGGGCTCGATCGGAATCATCGCCGCGCGGATCGTCGGGAGCGTTTGCGCATCCGCGGTGCGTAGCCACCATGGTGCGGTCGCGACGGCCGCGACGGACTGGAGCGCTCGTTGACGGGTAACTCGCATAGCGTCGCCTCCGGGGCAGTATCCGCAGTTGGTGGGCAGCGTTCGACGGCAGAGGGTCCCGAGGCCTGGGCCGATGAAGGCCTCGCGACGTCTCCCTGTTTTGTGAGGTTCGATGATGGCCGTAACCGAACGCGAACTATTGCGCCCGCGCACGAAAGTCGATTTGACGACGACGAAGCCGGGCACGCCGGGCGGCATCTTCATGCGCCAGTTCTGGCACGCCATTGCGCGCAGCGAGGACGTGGCGCCGGGACACGCGATTCCGGTGCGCATCATGAGCGAAGACTACGCGCTCTACCGCGGAGCCAGCGGACGCGTACAACTCGTCGCGCAGCGCTGCCCGCATCGCGGCGCGCTGATGCATCTCGGCTGGGTCGAAAACGACGACATCCGCTGCGTGTATCACGGCTGGAAGTACGACTGCTCCGGCCAGTGCATCGAAGCGCCGGCCGAAAAGGAAGGCTTCGCCAAAAACGTTTCGATCGCG
>Ga0182030_10000650_pt1 | contig 67040 bp, 74 predicted proteins | sample 812S3MmetaG_FD_121299 | JGI IMG/M metagenome (GOLD analysis project Ga0182030, IMG submission 121299) | Permafrost microbial communities from Stordalen Mire, Sweden - 812S3M metaG (Illumina Assembly) | ecosystem: Environmental > Terrestrial > Soil > Wetlands > Permafrost | place: Sweden... | reverse complement strand
GAACGCAAAGAGCCGTCGCCAAAGCGAGGTCAGAGGTTTTGAAGAAAAAATTGGTGTCATCGTACATGGGCATTGGTCTTTTTGTTTTCGACCTTTGCCCTTTGCTGGCGAAGATTCTTTTAATGGAAAGGTAAACCCCTTATTTTGGAGGGGTTTACAAGGCCGTTATTTATGCGTTACTCACCGAAGAGGGGTATTTTTCACCGAGAATCGTCCACGAAGGGTGTCTGTTCGAGGTAGGATTCGCGGATGTCGTCGTCGAAGGAGAGGAAAGTTGAATGATCACGTCCAGTGTCCGCTCCCGGCATCTCGGGCGGCGGGATAAGGGTCATCTTGATCCGGTAGGCGCGTTCCGTCCGGTACGGATGAAAAGGATCGTAGTCGATGCCGAAATATTCCTTGAGCTTCTGCGAGAGGATCTGTTTCTGTTTCTTGTAAGTATCCGTCGCTTCGGAATCGGTGATCCTGATTTCGCCGTTCAGCTTTGCGAGCACCTTCAGGAAATTCCACTGCTCGTTCGGCCGGAATTGCTTGCCTCTGCCGTCATGCAATCCGAACTCGATGTAATTGGCGGTGTGCTTGAACTGGCCGACGCGGATAATTACATTCTCGTCGTTATGGAATTGCAGGATGATTTGCTCCCATGTCGTTCCGGCGGGAAGGGCGTGAGGGAACTTGCGGATCAGTGTGGTTGCATTGAAAAAGCGGATTGCCGCAATGCTTTGCGAGACGACGAGTGCAGTGAATCCTCCTATGAAAGCGGCGGCGGCCACGGCGAGAGGGCTTTGCGTGTAGGGAAGGGTAATCGACCCCCATGCGAAGAAAGCGCCGATCCGAAGGAGAACGGCCAAGCTCCAGCCGACGAGCCCTCCTATCGTGAAAACAAAGGAAAGGATGACCGCTCGATTTGTGAAGATCGCCCGGCAATATTTGGCGAAATGTACGACCTCCCCTTTGAAGTTTTTGAGAAACGTTTTCATCGTCATATTAGTGCGCGTTAGTAGTCCTCCCCATTTAAAATGAAGGGAAGGTTGCGTGCGCTCCGTCTGATTGGGCGCCACGCCTGTTCCCTTCATTTTAACGCTGCGCGTCAAGTTGAATCCAATGCCAATGTGGTGATAACTTCACAAATATATAAGGAACGGGCTTTTTTAGTCCGATTCGAGTTAGCTCAGTATCAACACCTTGCGGAGGTTAAGGCCGTAATCGAGAACATTCGTAATGCTCCCGATTTTGTTCTTGTATCGCAGGACAAAAAGGAGGTTCATTTAGTTGAGGTTAAATATCGATCGCATAGATACACCGAAGATTTAAGGCAAATCGCGCAGGAGACACTAAAAATCTGGAATCCTTGTTGGTTATTTGTTGCTTCTCCTGATGGCTTTTTCTTTGAACCATGCAATACGGTTCTAAATAATGATGGGCATATTGGTGCTCTTGTAAACGAAAAATTTGTCGATCATGCAATTCGCGACGAGTATCTAAAGTTATTAAACCAGTTCGAAATCTAGCAGAAGAAAAAAGTATCCATGATTCAAGCGACCTCCACAATAGTTCAGGTTATCCCTAGTAGTGATGGGCTATATATTTTTCTAAGCGGTATATTTGGTGCCGCTATCGGAGCGACTGCAGCATACGTTACCACCCGGCTTCAATTGAAAAATGCTAAAAATCTCGATTTAGATAGGCGCTTGTTCGATGCTCGTAGGCAAGCTTATGAAACTGCGGTTTCCATATTCTCTTTTACTCATAACGAGCGACTTAATGGAAGGTCTTACCCCAGTCATTCCACCGATTCGGACGCTATGTGGAAGACTCACAATAGGGTTGGAGGATGTGGATTTGGAACAAATTTACATCCTGAACGATAGGTATTGTGCGCACGAAGTTTACGGGAAAGACGATTTAAGATACGGTGATAAACCGGGATTAAGAAAATCACCACACCCCGACAATCTTGATAGAATTCTTAGGATTATGGAAAGGAAGCTCCAGTCAACGCTCATGTTGGAGTGGGCAAAAGAAAGGGATCCCTCATAAAATAGGTTCGAATTTGGTTCGCTGTCCCGCACCAACAATTTCATGTTATAGTTCTTCCATGGGAAGCATTGTCACTTTAAACGATACTTTGCAGATAACCCGCGAACAGGGATTTCCGGCGGAGTTGGATTACGAAAGGCATCAAAAGAATCCCTTCACGGCAAAAGATTTTGAAGGGAAAGTTTTTGAGTTTAAGAATAAACCTGATATACGAATATATCAGGCACCGCCGGTGCGTAATTTTCTTGTCGAAAACAGAGGCGGCAAATGGATTTACTGGGGGCTTGTTCATGTAATGGAAGTCGTCCACGATTACACCCAAAAAAACACTTCTGGTAAATTCAAGATAATTTATATTTACACTCCCGAAGAGATGACCAAAGCGCACGATTTAATCGATCGTAACCCAGCGACGAGGTTCTAGTGCGGTTCGAAACCCGTCCAATCCGGTGCACAAGAAAGAAAAAGCAGAGATTCTTCAGGCAAGACGCCCTCCGGGACGCCCGAAGAATACCCACTTTTTCTTTTTGGAATCTGTTATAGTATTCCCATGGATCAGGCATTTAAAAAAGGCGAGGATTATCCGGGCGTGTCCGTGGTGTATTGTTGTCACGACGGAAAGGGAAATTATTTATTGCAAAAGCGCGGCAGCCAAGCGAGGGACGAGCGTGGTATGTGGGATAATGGCGGCGGCGCGTTGGAATTCAACGACACGGTCGAGGGCACGTTGCGAAAGGAGATTAAAGAGGAATATTGCGCGGATGTTATAAGCTATGAATTTCTAGGATTTCGCGATGTCCATCGGATGCACGAAGGACGGCCGACGCACTGGGTCGCGCTTGATTTTAAAGTTCTCGTCAATCGGAAGCAGGTGAAGAATGGCGAGCCGCACAAATTTGACGAGATCGGATGGTTTGCTCCGGACTGGCTGCCGGAGCCTCAACACTCGCAAATTATTTTCAAGCACTATAAAGGGAAGATATAATAGCGTTTTCTTTGTATCGACGGCCTGGAAGCATGTACTTTGCTATATGACGATCCACCCCGTTTTGCTCCGGCTGGCATCGGCGGTACAATAAAGAAAATGGCTCAAACACGGCCGCGAAAAATAATAGCGGCGAATTGGAAAGAGAATCCAAAAACGGAAGCGGGTGCTTTGCGTCTTTTTAAGGCGGTCGCGGCGGCTCCGGCCGCGCGCGGCAAGAACGTGAAAGTGGTCATTTGCCCGCCATATATTTTTTTGGAAGAGATCGCGCGGGCATATAAGAGCCTGCGCGCCAAGAAAAATCTTGCGCTTGGCGCGGAAGATGTTTTTTGGGAGGAGAGCGGTCCGTTCACGAGCGGCGTTGGTCCGAAGATGCTCGCATCGCTCGGCGTACAGTATGTGATAGTCGGCCATTCGGAGCGGCGCAAGTGGTTCAAGGAAACCGACGTGATGGTGAACAAAAAAGTGAAGCTCGCGGTGCGCGACGGGCTGACGGTCATTCTGTGCGTGGGCGAGCCGTTGGCGATCAGGAAAAAAGGCGTTCGCGCGGCGGAAGTATTCATTAAATTTCAATTAAAGAAAGATTTACAAAACGTCCGGCAGGGGAATATTATTATTGCGTATGAACCGATCTGGGCCATCGGTACGGGACGAAATGATCCGCCGGAAGACGCGGCGGCAATGGCGCGGTTTATAAAGAAAACGTTGGCGAAATCGTTCAAGGGCATCAAAGTGCTCTATGGCGGCTCGGTAAATGGTGCGAACGCTCGTGATTATGTACAATTAAAGGATATTGATGGCGCGCTGGTCGGTGGCGCGAGCCTTAAGGCCGATGAGTTTAAAAAAATAATTAAAACTATCTAAAAATGAACGAAGCAACAGTAAAGGTTTGGTTTTGGATCTTGATCAATGCGTTTATTGTGGCGTTGATCGTGTTTGTTCTGGCGGGCGTGATGCCTTCGGTAATGCGGTACGGGAGTTCATTGACGCCGGCGCGACAGCTAACAGTCACTGCGCAGGGAAAGACGACGGCGACGCCGGATCTCGCCGAAATCTCGTTTTCGGTGGTATCACAGGGCGCGAATCCGCAAAATCTTTCCACGGACAACAACACCAAAATGAATGCCGTGATGCAGTTCCTTGGTGCGCAAAATATCGCGACGAGTGACATCCAGACGTCCGGCTACGATCTCTCGCCGAACTATCAGTATTTCCCGTCGTCCAATCGGAGCACGATAACGGGCTATACGCTTACGCAGACGGTTACCGTGAAGATCCATGACCTTACGAACGTCGCGACGGTGCTTGGCGGTTTAGCGCCGCTTGGCGTGAACGAGATCGGTGGCGTGACATTTACCTTTAACGACCAGGATGACATCGTTGCCACAGCGCGCGTCGATGCCATGAACAAGGCGGAGGCGAAAGCAAAAGTGCTGGCTTCGCAGGCCGGTGCATCGCTTGGTGAGGTGGTGAGCGTGAGCGAGAACGGCGTGATGCCATATCCGACGCCGGTCTACAATATGGCATCGGAGGGCGTGGGCGCCATGAGCGCGCCGACGGCGGTAACGCCGACCATCCAGCCCGGCTCGGAAGATGTGACCGACAACGTCACCATAACGTACGCGTTGCGCTAATCGTCTTAAATTCCCCCCCATTGAACCTTATACGACCATGACCCAAAAAGACTGGAAGGCCATCACCGCCATCGGCGCACTCATCGGGCTTTTGGTGCAGCCAATATTGTCGACGCTCGTTGGTCCGGCACATATCGCACTTCTCTCGTGGATGATGCGCGTCGGGATCTTTGTTGGCTTCACCATCCTTGCACCGCTCGCGCTTGTGGTTTTGTATTATGTCGGAAAGCTGTTGCCGGTCATTTACCAGTTTGGTAAGTTCGCAGCGGTTGGTGTTTTGAATACGTTCGTCGATCTTGGCGTCCTAAATCTCGAGATCGTGGCGTTCGGCACGCCGGGTGCATGGGTGTACCGCGTCTTCAAGACTGTTTCATTCTTGGCAGCGACGACCAATAGTTTCCTTTGGAACAAATATTGGACATTCAATTCGCAGGAGCCGGCAAGCGCAAAGCAGACCATCGAATTCTACGGCGTGGCATTCGTGGGATTCTTGCTGAACGTCGGGCTGGCGTCGTACGTGTTCAGCAACGTCTCGCGCCCGATTTCGGTATCGCAAAACCTGTGGGCAAACATCGGCGCGCTCGTCGGCGTTGCAGCTGCGTTCCTTTGGAACTTCATCGGCTACAAGTTTTGGGTCTTCAAGAAGAAGGCGAGCTAGCATTTTAGTGACGGGTAGGCAGCAGAATGCAAGCGTTTGGAAAGCATTGTTCTTACCATGCTTTCCAAACGCTTGCATTCTGCTGCCATCTTTGCTATAATGCCAGTGAATGGGTGCGAGTATACCTTAGCGATGATATCGATTAAGGCATATCCCACACGATTCTGTTTGGCTAAAGACCCCGCAAGGGGTTTTTAGTTTGCCCAACGGCTGCCCGATAGTCACCCGTATAGTTGCGAAGCTGCGGCCATTTTCGTATACTTATAACAAGTGGAACACAGAGCGATCCGTTAGCCCCTTTAAAGGGCTGTGAGGAGAGCACTCGTTCAATACAAACAGAACCGGAGGTCACCACTTGCAGCCCTTTAAGCGGGGTAACGAAAAAATAATGAGGTCCGCGCAAGCGCGACGGATCTGTCTTGTGCCATGCCAAAATTCCAGGAAAACATCCAGCTATCAAAATTTAGCCACTATAAGATCGGAGGACCGGCCCGATTTTTCTTTGAGGCGAGAACCGAGAAAGAGGTGGCGTGGGCCATCGGCGAGGCGAAGAAGCGAAAACTGCCGGTTTTTATCTTGTCGGGCGGCACGAATATTTTATTCAGCGATAAAGGCTTTGACGGGCTCGTTTTACGGCCGGCGATCATGACACTTAAGGCAAAAAAGGACAACACGCTTGAAGTTGGTGCCGGTGTTTTTATGAGCCAGCTTTTGGATTTTGCCGCGGCAAAATCTCTTTCGGGGCTTGAGTGGGCCGGGGGTTTGCCAGGGACGGTCGGTGGTGCCATCCGCGGCAACGCCGGAGCTTTCGGCGGCGAAACAAAAGACAGCGTCGTTTCAGTCCGCAGCTTTGACGTGAAGACGATGAAGTTCACCGAGCGCTCCGCGAAAGAATGCGCGTTCAAATATCGCGATAGTGTTTTCAAAAAGAAGCATGGCGCGGAGATCGTCCTTTCGGCGACGCTCACGCTGGCGAAAGGTGACAAGAAGGCGATCGCGCGATCCATCAAAGAAAAGATCGAGTATCGCAAAAAAGCCCATCCACTCGACTACCCGAACATCGGCAGCATATTCAAAAACGTCCCGTTGCACGTTATCCATAAAAAGGGGAGTCCAAAGTATAAAAAGGCGGTCGGCGCGCAGGAGCTCGCGTTCCGCGGTTCGCGTTTTTCGGTAAAGAACGACCCCTTCCCGGTGATCTTCGCCGCGAAGCTCATTTCCGAGTCGGGATTGCGCGGGGTGAGCGCCGGCGGAGCCATGATCTCGCCAAAGCACACGAATTTCATCGTAAACGTGCTGAATGCCAGCTCGTGCGACGCGAAAAGCCTCATTAAATTGGCGAAAGCCGAGGTTTTCAAGAAGTTCGGCGTGCAACTGGAGGAAGAAGTTCAGCTGGTTTAGTGTATAATAGAGGTAATGAAGATTATCACCAAAAAGACGCTCGACGTCACGCCGCCGCTTGAGGTTTATATCGAAAAGAAATTGTCGCCGCTCGGGAAGTTCTTGAAGCGCTTCGAAGAGTCCGGCGAGTCCGAGCTTTTCCTCGAGGTCGCGCGCACGTCGGCGCATCACAAAAAAGGCGACGAGGTCTTTATGGCTGCCATCGATCTGCGCTTGCCGAAGAAAGCGTTACGCGCGGAAGCATCCGCCGCCGATATCCGCACTGCGATCGACAACGCGCGCGAGAAGATGCAGCTCGAGATCGAAAAGTACAAGGACCAGTATCTCGACCGCCATCGAGAGGAGAAAAAAAGATAACACTTCAGCGTCACCGCCAACATGTCGAAAGTAATCTTAGAGCTTTACGACAAATATAAGATCATGCCCCAACTTGTCGCGCACCAGCTTCGGGTTGCCGCGGTCGCCTACGCCATCACGCAGGAATTTTTCGAGTCGCTCCACGACGAAGAGTTGATATCGGCATGCCTGTTGCACGACATGGGAAATATTTTGAAGTTCGACCTTTCGCTTTTCCCGGAATATTTGACGCCGCAAGGCCGCGATTATTGGGAGGGTGTGAAAGAGGAATATCGGGTCAAATATGGTTCTGATGAGCACGCCGCGACGCTCGCAATCGCCCGTGAAATCGGCGTTTCCGAGCGGACATTGAGCTATATCGACGCAGTGGGTTTTTGGGGGGTGGTCGAGAACGAAAAGAGCGACAGTTTCGAGAAAAAAATAGCGGCATACGCCGATATGCGTGTCGCGCCATACGGCATCACGACGCTCGTCGAACGCATGGACGACGCGAACCGACGCTATGCGACCCGCTGGAATGAGATGGGGCACGAATCGAAAGTCGCCGCAAGCCATGCGATGTTGCGATCGATCGAAAAGCAGATCTTCGCGCGAGCGAGCAATACCCCGGACGACATCACTGCGGAAGCGTGCGAAAAATATATTCCCATGTTGAAGAAGTACCACATTACATAAATCTTTCCGCCGGCGCCGGGTTTGAGTTATCCACAGATTTTTTAAAAACACAAAAACCGTTTTGCTATACTAGAAGTAAGGTAAATTTTTCACTCGGACCGTTCAAGTGTGTTGATCCGGTTGCGAGGAAAAAGATCGGAGTGGTCGCAACCCGATTACAAAAAATAAAAATTATCACTAGTATGGCAGCAAAAAAGAAGAAAGCAGCCCCGAAGAAGAAAGCGGCAAAGAAGCGCGTCTAGTTCTTCGAAAGTCCCGCCTCACGGCGGGGCTTTTTTTATTGTCCGCGTGGTATACAAAAGCGTCAAAAAATTGTAAAATTGGCATCATGCTTGAAGGTCTAAAAAAGATGTTTCAAAAGCGCTCCATCGCCGGGCTGGAGGCAAAAGTGAAGGAAATCAATGCCTTGGAGGAGGACTTGCTGGCGCTTACCGACGACGAGTTGCAGGCGCGGAGTTTGGTGCTCAAAGGGAGGTTGGCGTCAGGGGATACCGCGCCCACGCTCGATGAAATTACTGTCGAAGCGTTCGCGCTCGCGCGCGAGGCGGCGAAGCGCACGCTTGGCCAACGGCCGTTCGACGTCCAACTTTTGGGCGGACTTGTTCTGCACGGCGGCGCGATCGCGGAGATGATGACCGGTGAAGGAAAAACACTGGCCGGCGTCGCGCCCGCATACTTGAACGCGCTCGCGGGCGAAGGCGTGCACGTTGTCACCGTGAACGAATATCTGTCACGGCGCGACGCGGTATGGATGGGGCAGATCTACCGTGCGCTCGGGCTCACCGTCGCGTGTATCACTCCCGCCGGCGCGTTCCTCTATGATCCCGAATGGAAAATTCCGGAGGTCGCCGAGAAGTTGATCGACAAGGAAGTGGACACGACGGGAAGCTTTTTGGTCCAGCAGGAATTTCTCCGGCCGATCGCGCGCCGCGAAGCCTATCTGGCGGACATCACCTACGGTACGAACCATGAGTTCGGTTTCGACTTCCTGCGTGACAATCTTGTCTACCAGTTGGAAGGCATGGTCCAGCGCGGCCATCATTTCGCGATCATCGACGAGGTGGACAGCATATTAATAGATGAAGCCCGAACGCCGCTCATTATTGCCGCGCCGGACGCGCAATCGAGCGATTTTTACAAGACTTTTGCGCGGATCGCGGCAAACCTTGAAAAGGACACCGATTATGAAGTCGACGAGAAGCGGAAAACGGTGGCCATTAACGACGCCGGTATCGAAAAAGTGGAAAAAATGGTGGGCGTCCAGAATATCTATGCGCCGGAGAACATCCGCATGGTGCACTACTTGGAAGAAAGCTTGAAGGCGCAGGCGCTCTTTTTCCGCGACCGCGATTACGTGGTGAAGAACGGCGAAATTTTTATCGTTGACGAGTTCACCGGGCGCTTGCTCGTTGGGCGTCGCTATCAGGCCGGGTTGCACCAGGCAATCGAGGCGAAGGAAGGCGTGGATGTAAAACAGGAATCGCGGACATACGCCAAGATCTCGATCCAGAACTATTTCCGTATGTACAAAAAGATCGGCGGCATGACCGGAACTGCGCAGACGTCCGCCGAGGAATTTTTCAAAGTGTACAACTTGGAAGTGGTGAGCGTTCCTCCGAACCGCGCGCTTGTGCGCAAGGATATGAACGACCTCATTTATAAAAATTTTCAGGCGAAACTGAACGCCATCGCGCGCGATGTGCGCGATCGGCAGAAGAAGGGCCAGCCGGTGTTGCTCGGTACCACCTCTATTTCCAAGAACGAGATCATTTCCGCGGCTTTGTCGCAGGCGGGGATTCAGCACGAGGTTTTGAATGCCAAGAACAACGAGCGTGAGGGCGCGATCATCGCGCAAGCCGGCCGGTCGGGAGCCGTGACGGTGGCAACGAATGTTGCCGGACGCGGCGTCGATATCCTTCTTGGCGGCAACCCGCCGGATCCAGCGGAAGCGGAAAAAGTGCGCGCGCTTGGCGGCTTGCACGTGATCGGCACCGATCGCCACGAAGCACGGCGCATCGACAACCAGTTGCGCGGCCGCGCCGGCAGGCAGGGCGATCCCGGCTCATCGCAATTTTTCCTCTCGCTCGACGACGATCTCTTGCGCGTCTTCGGCGGCGACAAGATCAAGGGCATCATGGAGCGGTTCGATCTGCCGGAAGACGAGCCGATCGATTTTGGCATGGTGACGAACGCCGTCGCGCAGGCGCAGGAAAAAGTGGAAGGCGCCAACTTCGACCTTCGCAAGCATCTTCTTGAATACGACGATGTGTTGAACAAGCAGCGCGGCGCGGTCTACAAGCGCCGGCGCGAGCTTTTGACGACGCTCGATAAAGCCGAGTTGAGCGCGACGATATCGGAGGCGGCACTTGCGCATTTTAACGCGGCTTTTGGCGAAGCGCTTTTAGAACACCCAACCACCGCTCGAGAGGAGGTGGCAAAGGCGCTCAAGGAAGCCGGGATCGTAGGGGGTGATGAGGGCGGTCAGGAAAGCAGCGGTCAAAAGACGTTGGCCGATTATCAAAAACTTATAGAAGAAAGGAGCGCGGTGATCGCCGAGCATCCGATGGCAAAGAACCAGCTTTTGGGTATCCTCGACATGCTTTGGATGACGAATCTTGAGGACCTTGAGGCGCTTGCCGAGTCGGTTGGCTTGCGTGCGTACGCGCAGCGCGACCCGCTCGTGGAATACCGCCATGAGGCGAGCCGGTTCTTTAAGGTGTTTTGGACCAATTTCAACGCATGGGTATTCAATAATATTTTCAAGCTCGCGACCGTGCCGACTACCAGCGTCAGCGGCGGCGGGGGAATGGCCATGCAGGTGCCACGATCGGTGAACACCGCTCCGGGCGGTGGTGCGATTGGCGTGGGCGGCGTCAAAGTTGGCCGGAATGACCCATGCCCGTGCGGCAGCGGCAAAAAGTTCAAAAGGTGTGGTTTATTGAACACCGAGGAGCACCAGCGCTTTATGCTTGCGAAGTCAGGACCGAAGCATGAGGTGACGGGAGGATAGCTTCGATCATCAATAATTAAAATGAGTGCCGGGCAACGCGTTGAAATGCGTTGCCCGGCGGTTTCCACCCAATTTACAACCGCGCCGCACCTTTCCGCTGGCGCTATAGAAATTCCATGCTAAAATTATTTCTATGAAGGATCTCGAGAAAAGTATTAAAAATTTCTTAAAAGCGCGGCGCTGGGATACATTAAGACCCTCCGACCTTGCGAAGTCCATCATAATAGAGGGCGCGGAACTGCTCGAATTGTTCCAGTGGGAAAATCTGCCGTTGGAGGATATTAAAAAGGACAAAGAGAAGCTTGAGGCGATAAAAAAGGAGCTCGCCGACGTGCTCATCTTTTGTCTCGAGATGGCGGTGCTTTTGGAGCTGGACGCCGAGAAGATAATTCGCGCAAAGCTGGCGCATGCCAACAAGAAATATCCGGCGAAGCTGCTGCGAGCGAACGCGCAAAAAGGCGCCGGCTCGGGCGCGGATGCGGCGTATTGGAAGATCAAAACGGCATACCGGCGGAAAGGAAAATAGCACCCCTTTTTTCTTTAAAAAGGCAATTGAATTGACAAGTATGGATAAACGCGCCACACTTATAAAAAGTCAAAAATAACAATAAACACAACATTCATGGGAGATCTTGAACAAATGCCAAAGAGGGTGGCGGCCGAGGAAACCGAGGTGATGGACGAGGGGAAAAAAGCCGAGGTTGAAGCGGCACAACAAGAACTTGAGGGAAAAGCAATCGTTTTCCTTTCACATTTTAAAGAGGGCCAAGAGGGTGGAATGGATCAGTTAATAGAGGAATATACCGAGCTTTGCGATGAGATCGTGCAGAAGACGCAGGAACTTTTTGGATTACCAGAAAAGGAGAACAGGGGTTACGCTGACTTTTATTGCAAGCTTTATTATGATTCTTTATGGAAGGGCAGCGAAGATCAAGGCGATCACGAAGTTTTTCGAGAGATAGCACGAGAATCAAGGAGAAGGGAATTATCGAAGGAAGAACATTAAGTTTTGCGCTAAAATATTTTTTATGACCATAGACGAATTCAAAAACGTGGATTTGCGGGTGGGCGAAGTGATCTCGGCGGAGCGGGTCGAGGGGTCGGATAAGTTACTCAAGCTCAAGGTGAATATCGGCGAGGAGCGGCAGATCCTTTCGGGGATCGGAAAGGTGTATGCGCCGGAATTTCTGATCGGCAAAAAAGTGGTGATCATTGCGAATCTGGAACCCCGGATGTTGATGGGCCACGAAAGCCAGGGCATGTTGCTGGCCGCGCATGGCGTGGACGAGTCACCGGTGCTCTTGCTGCCGGAGGGCGACGTCGCGCCCGGGTCGAAAATTTCATAAATTTTTAATTTCCAACATTCAAAAACAATCATGGAAACATCTGCTACTAAAAAAACCGTTCTTATTATCGTTTTCGTCGTGGTCGGCGCGGGCATCATCGCCGGCGCGATGTGGTACGCCAACAATATTCTAAACGGCCAGCCGATACTGGCACAAAACCAGATGGCCGCGGTCTCGGCTACAACCAATGATCAAACTCAGGCTCAGGCACAAAATCAAATAACAACAACCTCAACACAAACTATGGACAACTTAAAAATCACAGACGTTACCGTTGGCGCTGGTGCGGTTGCGCAGAACGGTGATACGGTTACGGTAAATTATACAGGCACATTCGACGACGGCACGGTGTTCGACAGTTCGCTTAAGCCGGGACGGACGCCGTTCAGCTTTGTGCTCGGCGCGGGAAACGTTATACAAGGTTGGGACTTGGGCGTGCTTGGAATGAAGGTTGGCGGAAAGCGTGACCTCGTGATTCCGCCCGGTCTCGCTTACGGCGCCGCGGGCAGGCCTGGTATTCCACCTAATGCCACATTGCACTTTACCGTTGAATTACTTGGGGTTTCGAGCACAGCGCAATAGATAATTAGCAAAACACCCCCCTATTTTGACGGAAATGCCACGTAGGAACGTGACCGTCAAAATAGGGGGGTGTTTTGTTAGTTATCCACAGGCGCGGGCTGTTCTCTTAATCTTTTCTTAATGTTTCGCTTGTTAGAGTGGAAACATGAGAATTCTTTTAGTAGAGGACGATGAAGCCATCGCCGAGTTTGTCATTAGCTGCCTGAAGGCGGAAAATTTTTCGGTGGACTGGGCGCAGAGCGGCTTGCGCGCGCTCATGTGGGCAAAAGTGAACCAGTATGACCTGGCGATTTTAGATATCAATCTTGGCAGTGGCGAGAGCGGTCTCGAAACGTGCGAGGCGATCCGGGAGCGCGGGAAGACATTTCCCATTCTCGTGCTTTCGGTCATCAATGACGCACCGACAAAAATTTCCGCGCTCAATTTGGGCGCGGACGATTATCTCACAAAGCCGTTCTTTGCGGCGGAGCTGCTCGCGCGCGTGCGGGCGCTCCTACGGCGCGAAAAGAAGATGACGGGGCCGAAGCTTGTGCTCGCCGACCTTGAGATGGATACGCTCGCGCATACTGTCTCGCGGCGCGGCCGATCCATCACGCTCAATCGCAAGGAATTCGCGCTTTTGGAATATATGATGCGCCACGTAGGCACCACGCTCACGCGCGGAATGATCCTGGAGCACGTTTGGGACATGAATGCCGATCCGTTCACCAACACCGTCGACGTCCACATCCGCTTCCTCCGCGCCAAAATCGACGACAGCTATAAGAAGAAGCTCATCAAAACCATCCATGGGTACGGGTATAAGATAGAGGAATGACACAGTGAATTTTCTTTTGTATTCCGGTGTACTATAATGACAACACCATGGAGCACAAAAAAACTATTCCGACGACGTTTGTTGTTTTAGGCGCGACGGGGGATCTGATGACAAAAAAGATCGTCCCGGCGCTTTTTAGTCTGTTTGAAGAGGGAAAACTGCCGCACGATTTCCGGATCGTGGGCATTTCGCGACGTGACTGGCGGGACGAAGACCTGCACAAGCATATTGCGGCTATCCTCGCTGTGAAGGCGCCACATGCCTCTCAGGAGATGATTGAGGCATTTTTGCGGCTCGTTATCTATCACAAGATCACTTTTGACATCCCCGGCGACTACGTTGCGCTCGGCGATGCGCTCAAAAAGATCGACGATGAGCGCGGCGTTTGCTCGAACAAGCTCTTTTATCTTTCCGTTCCACCGCAGTTCTATAAGATGATCTTCGAAAATATCCACAAGGCGAAGCTGACGGAACTTTGCGATGCGCGCGCCGGATGGACGCGCATCGTTGTGGAAAAACCGTTTGGCAACGACGAAAAGAGCGCCCACGAGCTCGATCTCCAACTCGCGAAGCTTTTTAAGGAAAACCAGATCTATCGTATCGACCATTATCTTGCGAAAGAAACGTTCCAAAATATTTTAACGTTTCGTTTTTATAACAATCTTTTTGAGGGCAACTGGGGGAAGGAGCTGATCGAAAAAATAACAGTGCGGGAATACGAGAATATCGGCGTGGAGGATCGCGGCCCGTTCTACGAGAGCGTCGGCGCACTGCGCGATGTCGGGCAGAACCATTTGCTGCAAATGCTCGCGCTCACCACCATGGATCAGCCGTCCAGTTTGACCGCCAACGCCATTCGCGCCAAGCGCGCGGAGATCTTGCGCTCGCTCAAGCTGCCGACGCTCGCCGAGATAAAGAAGTCGACGTTCCGTGCGCAGTACGATGGCTATCATAAAATAAAAGGCGTGGCGTCCGATTCACAGACCGAGACCTACTTCCGCGTGCGCGGCTATCTTTCGCACCCGCGGTGGGAAGGCGTGCCGATCATTTTGGAAGCGGGCAAGCGGCTGATCGATCCGAAAGAGAACAAGGAGGTAACGGAGATCGAGGTGATGCTCAAGCATCCGCAACCGTGTTTGTGTCCGCCGGAGCAGCACTATCGCAATTCGATCGTCTTCCATCAGGATCCGGTGGAAGGGATCACCATCCGCTTTTGGGCGAAGAAGCCGGGCTTTGCGATGGAGGCGGAGGAGCGCGTGTTCGAATTCGACCTTCGTCGTTCGGAGCGCAAGTCGCAGTATACCGAGGAGTATGAAAAGCTCCTGCTCGACTGCATCGCGGGCGACCAGACGTTGTTCATCTCGAGCGATGAGGTTTCCGCCATGTGGCGCTTTGTGGACCCGATCGTGACCGCGTGGGGCAAAGGCGCGGTGCCGTTGCATCGCTACGCGCCGGATAGTCCGGCGATCGCAGTCGAGGCGCAGGTGGCCGACGACGCTACCTTGGCGCGACAAGGTAGCTCGCCGTTACCCAGATCATCCGGCTCATCGTCGGCTCGTCCGTTGCCCAAGGAGATCGCCATTTTCGGTTTGGGCAAGATGGGCGCCAACGTTGCGCGTCAGTTGCACGAAAAGGGATGGAGGGTGGTTGCGTCCAACCGCTCGCCGGATCCGGTGAAGATGATCCAGAAGGAGGGGATCGAGGGCGTGTTCTCTCGCGCCGAGCTCGTGGCCGCACTGCCGCGCACGGCGCCGCGCATTGTTTGGCTCATGATCACCGCGGGTGTTGGCAACGACGAACTGCTGTTCGGCAAGGATGGCGTCGTGCAGTATTTAAAAAAAGGCGACATCGTGATTGACGCCGCGAACGCGTTCTATGAGGACAGCCGCCGTCGCGCGAAACTGCTCGCAAAACGCGGCATCCATTTTATTGACGTCGGCTTTTCCGGCGGTCCGGGCGGCGCGCGCAACGGCGGCTCGCTCATGATCGGCGGCGAGCGCAAAATTTATGAATATCTCGAGCCGCTCTTCCGCGATCTTTCCGTTCCCGACGGCTATGCTTATTTTGGCGACGCGGGCGCCGGTCATTTTGTGAAGATGGTCCACAACGGCATCGAGTATGGCATGATGCAGTCCATCGCCGAAGGTTTCGCGCTCATGAAGAAGTCGCCGTTCAAGCTTGATCTCGAAAAGATCGCGAACGTCTATAATCACGGCAGTGTGATCGAGTCGCATCTCGTGAAGTGGCTCGAGGAGGCATATCAGCTTTACGGTCAGGACCTCAAATCAATTTCCGGCTCGGTCGCGTACACCGGCGAGGGCGAGTGGACGGTAAAGAGTGGCAAGAAGATGAAGCTCAAGCTGCCGGTCATCGAAGATTCCTTCAAGTTCCGCGTGCGCTCGAAAGAATCGCCCAGCTATATGGGCAAGGTCTTATCGGCTTTGCGAAACCGGTTTGGTGGGCATTCGATAGAGGGGAATAGCGGGAAGAAATAGAAACTCTTTTCCGATGTATCGGTTTGCCAAACGCGAGAGACCAAGGCCTCAACTCGAAGAACTCACTTCAAAAGGAGAATGGAGGGGATCAAAATAAAGAGTTGAGAGCATCGTGTCGAGAATCGGCTTGTCGCCACTTGGGTTGCCGCCAACGCTTACATTGTAGTAATTATCGCTTATTTTAAAGAGTATATTATTTTTTAAAATCACCGCATAATAATTGGATTGGACCACCCAATTTCCGTTATTCTTTACCGGAACGGCGCCTCCATACGCGTCAAGTCCGCCAAGAGTAAAGTAGCCGACCTTACTGAGATCGAACTGCGTAGACGTCGAGCTAATGTCAGGAAAAACTTTATAAAAAGCCTCCTGCGCCGAAGAATAACCATTCACATTGCCCTCAACAAGCATCGAGACGTCCCAGATGTCTCTGACATTGCAAGGCTCTCTTAGGCGTACCACTATCATAGTGCTCCCTCCCTTCGCTATGTTACCACTTGATGCTGGGCATATAGATATATAGCTGGGATATTTAAAGTAAAATCCTAAATCGTCGTTTTTGTAAACCGCCCAATCATAAGTCATGAGCTGTTCTAAGGTTTTTATCTTTTCATTCTGAGCAGAGATTATTGTCGAAGAATCACTTTTCGATTCATTTATCATCGGCGAATTTTGTAATACCGTTGACGTAACGTTGTCCACTAGATTTGGAGCGGGAGCAAATCGATTTCTATTGTAATAAATACACCCCCCAATAGTTAAAAGGCCAATCATAATTAACAGAACGACAGCCACCGCAATTTTCTTTCGATTCATATTTTAAGTATAACAAACCAACCTTTACGCGCACAAGACGGGACGTTATCGGAACGATCTTGCGCGCGTAAACAATAAAAAAGGAGGGAGTCGTTTTGTCAAATATGCAGGAAATAAGCTCAATTTTCAGGTGCAAATTTTGCCCAATCCCCGCAATCCACAGCCCTATGACCCAAAAACCGGCCAAAGGGCGTATAATAGAAGATATGCTTCCAAACGACATAAAAGACTACAATAAGCAGTTCGATTACGAGCCGGTCGTCGAGTATCCGGCGAAACTGAAGAAATTCAGCAAGTTTTTGGTGGTCGGCATGGGTGGATCGCACCTCGCGGCGGATATCATCAAGGCGTGGCATCCGGAGATCGACATCATCGTTTGGTCGGATTATGGCCTGCCAAAGATCAGCGAAAAAGATCTCAAGGACCGTTTGATCATTTTGAGCTCGTACTCCGGCGGGACGGAAGAGACGATCGATGCGTTTGCCACCGCGAAGGCAAAGAAGCTTTCGTTCGCCGTCGTCGCTTCGCACGGCAAACTTATCTCACTCGCCGAGAAGAACAAAATTCCGTACGTAAAGATCCCGGATTACAATTTGCAGCCGCGCATGGCGACGCCGCTCAGCCTGAGGGCGATGCTTGCGCTGATGGGCGAAAAGAACTTGCTCGCCGAAACGAAGGCGCTCGGCATACAGTTGCATCCCGTCCGCGAAGAACATCGCGGCCGCGACCTCGCGCGTCATTTGCACGGCAGCGTGCCGATCATCTACACGTCGTTACAGAACGGCGCGATCGGTTATAACTGGAAGATAAAGTTCAACGAGACGGGCAAGATTCCGGCGTTTTATAACGTGGTGCCGGAGCTCAATCATAATGAGATGACTGGTTTCGACGTGAAGGCGAAAACACTCGCCCTTTCACGCGTTTTCCATTTTGTTTTTCTTAAGGACGCCGATGACGACCGGCGCATCATCAAGCGCATGAATGTGCTCGAAAAGCTCTATCGCGACCGCGGCTTTCAGACGGAGGTCGTGTTGATCCAGGGCAAGACGCACATCGCGAAAATTTTCAACGCGCTGAATCTCGCCGATTGGACGGCGTATCACACCGCAAAGATCTACGGCGTCGAGCCGGAACAAGTGCCGATGGTGGAGGAGTTCAAGAAGCTGATCGCGAGATAGGTTTCATGTTCTCCTACGCCATATTCTTTTTCGACCTGCTGTGAGTACACAACGGTCGAAAAAGAATATGGCGCAGGAGAACAAAGGCCAAGCTTGCGATCAGCTTTTTTTGACTCAATTTTCTTGCTATTTTCTTAAAACTTGATATAATGCGGGCAGTACCACGGGTCGCGGAGTAAAATTTCTTGGTCAGGAGGAACCATGAACAAGGAAAGAATTTGTCGGATAATCGGCTGGATTCTTTTTGTTTTTCTATTGTGCGTGGTCTTTATGATCGCGTTTGCGTTCGACGATAGCATCGTCGAATTTCATCACCCGCTGTTTTTTGCGAGCGTCACGACCACGGTGGCGGCCTATTGGCTTTTCCGTCTAGGGTCTTTCTTCAGTCGTCTTTCTGAGAGGTTGGGCGGGATGACCGGCATAAAATAGTGGTTGTAGAGATTTCCTAAGAGGGGTCGAGTGCACAACAGCGCGCTCGGCCCCTTAATCATTTCTTGATATATAAAAAGGTATAATGATAAGATGCCGTTGCTCAAAAAGCCCGTTGAACTCGAGTGGACGCTTCACGCACAGGCAAAGATGCGCCAATATCGGCTAACGCCCTCGCGCGTGCGGCACGTGCTTCATTCGCCAAAACGGATAGAGGAAGGCGTCGCCCCGAAGACGATCGCGATGATGCAGCCGGCGTCGATGAAGACGAAAGACATGTGGGCACAGGAGATCTGGGTGATGATCCAGGAGGTCGCCGGCGCGCGCAAGGTCATCAGCGCGTGGCGCTATCCGGGGGTAACGAAGCCTCGCAGCACGGTCGCGCTTGGCTTTCTACGCGAGCAATATCAGGACTTTGTGAATGATGCGGTAAGTAAAAAGCGGTCAAAAGCGTAATACATAATATAACAACCACCATCACCATGCTCATCATCAGCCCATCATTCGAAGACGGCGGTTTTATCCCGACGAAATTCAGCGGCGACGGGGGAGATATCAACCCGGAGTTGCAGATACAGAACGTTCCCGCGAGCGCCGCGAGTTTGGCGCTCATCGTGCACGACCCCGACGCGCCCATGCTGGGCGGTTTTTACCACTGGCTGGTGTGGAACATTGATCCGCGGACGGTGCTCATAAAAGAGGAGAGCACGCCGCAGGGCGCGGTTGAAGGCGCGGGCAGCGCGGGGAACGTCGGCTACGTCGGCCCCAAGCCGCCGCACGGAACCACGCACCATTATCACTTCAAGCTTTATGCGCTGGACGAAGAACTTTCTCTTGCGCCGGGCGCGGCAATAAAAGATCTGATGGCGAGCATGGATGGTCACACTGTCGCCACGGCGGAATTGGTGGGATTGTATAAAAGAGCGTAATGATTTTTTAGGGAGTTTCGCGAGCGGTTTTTCGAAGTGTGGTAAAATAACATCATCATGACTATGGGTCAACAGAATAGCGGCAGTTTTCCATTCTTTCCAACACTCCATCGCATTGCAATGGGTAACGATGTTGGCGCGTCATCGCGCCGCTTGGCGCAGAGCGACGAGGAGCTTGTCGGCGCGTTTCTCGCAGGCGACGAAGAATCCTTCGCGCTGCTGGTAGAACGGTATCTGTCGTTCGTATATAAATTCGTCTATCGCTATCTTCGCAACATTGACGACACGAACGACGTCACCCAGGAAACATTCATCAAGGCGTGGAAGTATCTTCGCAAATTCGACACCAAAAAGAAATTTACGACGTGGATACTTACCATAGCAAAGAACACGGCCCTGGATTTCATCAAACGGAAAAAGCCGATGCTTTTTTCGAAGATCGAGGAAGGGGACGGCGACCTCGACGCGTTCCTTGCGCCCTATCTTGAAGCGCCGGATCTGCCGGCTGATATCATAGAGCGGAAGCATATCAAGGCGGATCTTGAGGCCGCGCTACAAGAAATCACCCCGGGATACCGTGCGGTGCTCAGTCTTCGCTACAACGAGCACCTTAAATTCCGGGAGATCGCGGACGTTCTCCAGGAGCCGATCGACACCGTGAAGAGCAAGCATCGCAGGGGATTAGTTTTGCTCCGTAAAGCCCTTGGCTCAAAAATGGACGAATTTCGCACCTAAACGGGCAGCCCTCTCGTATAATAGTCACATAAGTGCCATGGAAAACCAGGATAATTACGAAAAACTCTTCTCGAAACTTGCCATCCCGGAGCCGCCGGTCGGCCTCGCGAAGACGATTTTGCTGAGGATAGAAAAGCGCGAGCGGCGCGTTGTTGCCATAAAGGCGGCCGCGTCGGCGGTCGTTTTTGCGGCGTCGCTTTGGGTGATCGAGGCTGGCTATACGAGCCTTGTTGCCGGCTTTCAACAGTCAGGCTTCCTGGCGTTCTTCTCGTTGCTCTTTTCCGACTTCTCCCTTATCGCTTCCAACCTGCCCGACTTCTTTTTTTCCATCATCGAATCGTTCCCCATCTTTTCAGCGGCGATTGTCCTTGGCGGCGTCGCCTTTGCGATATGGTCCATGGGAGTATTCATCAACGAAGCCATGCTTATGAATGGCCGTCGATTCTCATTTTTAAAACGGTCGCCACTTAATTCATGAAAAATATCCTCCAATCGAAGGGGGTCTACGCCGTCCTTTGGATTCTCGGGGCGCTTGTTGTTCTCCTTCTCGTTTTTGGGGCCGGCGTCGCGGTAGGATACCGCAGCGGTCTTTTTTCCTCCCGCTTTGGAGAGGATTATTATCATAACTTTCTCGGCGCCGGTCCGGGACCCGGACCCGGCGGTGCTTTTGGGGCTGGGATAGTGGGAGGACCTGCACCTTTAAACCAACATGGGACGATCGGCACGGTGATCAGTGTTGGGAGCTCGACGATTGCCACCAAAGATTCGAACGGCAACGAGCAATCGATCGTGATCGACGAGGACACGGTGATACGGGAGATGAACAAGACCGTTTCCATCGCCGACATCCAAGACGGCAGTCAGGTGGCAGTCATCGGAGAGCCGAACGACACCGGCCAGATCCACGCGCGGCTCATCCGCATCTTTGATGCGACCTCGTCGGCGCCGGAAATGCCCGGCAATTAATAAAAAAATAATAATCACCACCCATGACCACGTTCTTTGCAAAATTCAAAAAATATATAAAAGAGCACAAGATCGTTAGCGCTATCGTCGTCATTCTTCTCGCGGTGGGTGCCTATTATGCGTATCAAGCGAGCAATGTGCCGGTGGCGGTCACGAAGTATGTCGTGCAGGATGCCACGGCGGGATCGGTGATCGCTTCGGTTTCCGGCACGGGGCAGGTTCAGGCGGGGACCACCATCAGCGTTGCGGCAAAGGTTTCCGAGACGGTGACGAGTATCCCGGTGAAGGTGGGCGATCATGTAAGCGCTGGTCAATTACTGGTCCAGTTGGACCCGACGACCGAGAAGCAAGCGCTCGCGCAGGCTCAACTTTCTTTGGAGCAGGCTCAACTTTCTCTCCAAGAGACACAGCAGATCTCGACCACCACGCTTTTGCAAGAGCAGAATGCCGTTGTTACGGGGAAACAGTCGGTGGTGAACGCATCAACAACGCTTACGCAGGACTATCAAAACGGTTTTAATAATCTAGGTCCGACATTTGTGAGCTTGCAGACCGTGATGACCGGGTTACAAAACTTCGTCCAAGGGAACGATGTCAGCAAGACACAGGCAGATCCCGACGCATTCACGAGCCTCATGCCGAACTATCTCCAGCCGGGGGTAATTCCGTATAAAGATACGTTACAGGCAGATTATACTGCGGCTTCGGCGGCATTTCAACAAAATCTTAACGACTATCATGCTGTAAACTCGAATTCCAGCCTTACGGCCATGGATGCGATATTTGCCGAGACCTACAACACGGCGCAGACGGTTAGCAATGCAGTGAAAGCAGGAAAGGATTTTCTTAACTATGTGATCGACACGTATCCTCCGGCGAGCAGCAGCACAAAACCTCTCCCCGCGATTGCGAGCACGCTTCAAACTAATTTTTCTAATTACACAGCGACCATGGCAAGCGCTGCGTCCGGTGTGCAGAGCACGATAACGGGCATTGCGAGCGATAGGAACAACATCATCAACACGCAAGATTCGCTGACTCAGGCGAGCGAGACGCTGAGTGAATTACTTGCCGGTCCCACGCAGACGACATTACTCTCCCAGCAGATCGCCGTGCAGAGCGCGCAGAACAACGTAACGACCGCGCAGCAAAATCTCGATTACACCTCAATAACGGCCCCTATCTCAGGAATCGTTTCCGCGATAGGCGCTACAATTGGCGAGGCGCCGGGTTCGAGCCCCGTGACGATTGTCGGCGACGGCGAGGTTGCGCAAGTGACGCTCAACGAGATCGATGCCGCGAAGGTCGCAGTGGGCGACAAAGCGACGCTCACCTTTGACGCATTGAGCACACTTTCCCTCGCTGGAACCGTCGTTGAGATTGATCCGGTGGGAACCGTGAGTCAGGGCGTGGTGAGCTATAACGTGCAAGTTGGTTTCGCGCAGCCCGCGAACACCTCGAGTAGCATGCAAGTGAAGCCAGGCATGAGTGTGACGGCGAATATCGTGACGCAGGCCGACCAGAACGTCATCGCGGTCCCGAATGCGGCGCTTGTCACCTCCGGCGGCTTATCATACATTCTTGAACCCGCGACGTCGCTTTCCACCGCTGACCTTGCTTCGAGCGCCAATGGCGGCATCATACTCGCCGCCACCAAGCGCGTTCCGGTCACCACGGGGCTGACGAATAGCACAATGACGGAAATAACATCAGGGGTGAGCGTCGGCGACCAGATCATTGTCCAGACCATCAAATCAACCACGGCGAAAAGCACGACTGCAAGCGCTTCCGGTGGGACGAGCGCGCTACAACTTCTCGGCGGCGCGGGCGGTGCCGCCCGTGGCGCGGGTGGCGCGGGAGGTGGCGGTTTTACGCGACCGGCTGGCGGGGGATAATTATCACCATATGAAAAAAGATATCATCGAATGCAAAGATATTAAAAAAGCATATGGAATAGGGGAAACGGAGGTGGTGGTGCTGAAGGGCATAACCTTTTCCATAAAAGAAGGCGAGTTCGTTGCCATCATGGGGCCGTCGGGCTCCGGAAAGTCGACGCTCATGCATATTTTGGGCGCACTCGACACGCCGACAAGCGGAAAATATTTTTTGGACGGCAAGGATGTTTCCAAGCTTTCCGACGATGAGCTCGCCGACATCCGGCGCGAGAAGATCGGATTCGTTTTTCAGTCTTTCAATCTGCTTCCGCGCACGAGCGTGTTGCGCAACGTCTCATTGCCGCTTATCTATGCGAATATGCAGAAAGAGGAACGCGAGAGGATCGCGGCGAAAGCGCTTACCGATGCCGCATTTCCTGAAGCGTTCTGGTCATACCATTCGAACCAGATCTCGGGCGGTATGATGCAGCGGGTTGCCATCGCCCGGTCGCTGGTGAATGACCCCGCGCTTATTCTCGCCGACGAACCGACGGGCAACTTGGATTCGAAAACCGGGGAAATCGTGTTGCACACTTTCCAATCGCTTAATATGCAGCACGGGAAGACGATCATTCTCATCACGCACGAGCCGTATGTGGCGGAGCACGCGGACCGCATCATCCATATTCTTGACGGCAATATCGTGAGCGATGAGAAGAATCATAAAAAGCGCCTGGCGCGAAACGAAAAAGACATACCCCATGACAACACGTGATCTCTTAGAAGAAACCTATAGCGCAGTGACCGTAAACAAAGTGCGGTCCGGTTTGACGATGCTTGGCATCGTCATCGGCATTGCCTCCGTGATCGCGCTCGTCGCCGTCGGGCAAGGATCGCAGGCATCCATTAGCGCGAACATCAACTCGCTTGGCGCGAATCTCGTGATGGTGATGCCGGGAGCGGCGCGCAGCTTTGGGACAACGGTACGCTCGGCGGGCGGAAGTTCGCAGACGCTCACGCCTGATGACGCGACGGCGATCGCGTCGGTGAGTAACGTAGCCGCGGTGGCACCCGAGACAAGCGGGCGATATCAGGTCATTTACAAAGCCAGCAACGCCAATACAAGCGTGATGGGAACCACGGCGGCATATCTGGCAGTGCGGAACGTGTCCATCGATACCGGCGTCTTTATTACCGATACCGACGTGGCCAATTCAAACCGCATCGCAGTCATCGGCCCGACCGTGTTGCAAAGCCTTTTCGCGCCGAGCGCGGACGCGAGCGCCACGCCGGACATGGCCATCGGGCAGACCATTCAGATCAAGGGAGTCCAATTCACGGTGGTCGGCGTTACCGCGGCGAAAGGCGGCTCCGGTTTTAGCAATCAGGACGACATGATCTTCGTGCCACTTTCGACCGCCCAGCACTATCTTTTGGGAAGTACAAGCTACGTAAGCGAAGTTGACGTGGAGGCTTCTACGCAAAGCGCAATGACACAAGTGCAAAACGATATCACAGCACTGCTGCTTCAGCGGCACAACATTGCCGATCCTACGCAGGCCGACTTCAATATTTTGAACCAGGCGAGCATTGTTTCCACCGCTTCAAGTGTGACAGGAACATTCACTACGCTTCTCGCCGCCATCGCCGCCATCTCGCTCCTTGTCGGCGGCATCGGCATCATGAACATGATGCTCACCACCGTCACGGAGCGTACGCATGAGATCGGCCTGCGCAAGGCGATCGGCGCGAAGAAGCAGGACATCACCCTCCAGTTCCTCGCGGAGTCGGTGATGCTCACCTTTACCGGCGGATTGATCGGCATCGTGCTTGGCTGGCTTGCCGCCGTCGCCATATCTCTCTTTACGGGAATCGCAACGAGCGTTTCTGTACCCTATATTCTCCTCGCGTTCTTCGTTTCTGCGGCGATCGGGATCATATTCGGATATTATCCGGCGAGAAGGGCAGCGGGGTTGAACCCGATCGAGGCGTTGCGATATGAATAGGAATGCTCTCTCTCTTTTTTGACCGGGTCGCGAGGACGCTAAAGGTCAAAAAAGAGAGAGAGCATTCCCACTTAACGCAGCGTCTCAAATAAAATCGAAAGGTCGCTTAAATAAAATTCAAAAGATTAAAAATTTATGAAAAAATATTCGGTGCATATTGTTTGGGCGGTCGCGGTGATTGTTGCGCTCGGTGGCGGATATTACTGGGGCAAAGCGTCATCGCCGTCATCCGGCAGCGGCGCATATTCCGCCGCGGGCGCGTATGGTTCTTCCACGCGCAGATTCGCGGGCGGCGCGTCGGGCGGCGGACTTGCCACCGGCCAGATCGCCGCGATAGACAGCTCGAGCATCACTCTTCAGCTTGCCAACGGGAATTCGCAGGTGGTGTTTTATTCCAGTTCCACGCCGGTATCGGAGCCAACGATCGTTCCGGTGAGCAAGCTTACTGTCGGCACGAACGTGATGATAGGCGGAACGACCAACTCCGACGGCAGTTTGACTGCGCAATCAATCCAAGTGCGGGCGGCGGGTGCCGCTGCGGGCGGAGGCAGGAGCGCTGCGGGCGCAAACACCGGCCAATAACAAGAGGTATCCTCGCATACGCGGGGATTTTTCTTGTTATACACAACGGCGATGTTCTGCTGAGCGCGTAAAAGTTGTATAATAACAGCATCACCCGCTATCACGGATCCGTACTTTTATGCCGATAAAAAAGACAAAAAAGAAACAAGGGCCTCAGAGAAAAAAAACACCACCGCGAACGCGCGTGCCGGTGAAAAAAAAGCGGCCATTGGTAAAGATCGCGCGCCGGAAAAGATCTGATCGCTTGCTACGGGCAGTTCGTTCAGCTTCCGCTCGGTTCGTGCAAAGCAAGCCGTATCAGCTTGAGCGTCACGAAAATAATCCGATCATCGAGCCGCGCGAAGGGAATTACTGGGAAATGAAGGCCACGTTCAACCCGGGCGCGATCTATGCCGATAAGCGCGTGCATTTGCTCTATCGCGCGATCGGCGGTGATGATATCTCGGTGCTTGGCTATGCGGTGAGCAATGACGGCGTTTCGTTCGCAGAGCGGTCGGATGAACCCGCGTTCGTTCCGTTCACCACAAAAATGACGACACGGAAAGAAGAACAGCGTCCGCTTGACGTTGCATACTTTTCCGGCGGGGGATGGAATGGTGGATGCGAAGATCCACGCCTCACGCTTATTGACGGCGTAGTATATCTTACCTACACCGCCTTCGATGGGTGGGGCTCGATACGGGTGGCACTGTCTTCAATCAAACTTAAGGACTTTTTGAAAAAGAATTGGAAGTGGAAGGAACCGGCCATGATCTCGCCGCCGGGCGAAATAAACAAGAATTGGGTGATATTCCCGGAAAAGATACACGGCAAGTTTGCGATCTTGCACAGTATCTCACCGGATGTACTGGTCGATTATTTTGATTCACTTGATGATTTCGAGGATGAGGAGAAGGTGATCACGAGCAAATATAATAGAGTATCGCGGACGGGCGCGTGGGACAGCTGGATTCGTGGCGCGGGTCCGCCGCCACTTAAGACCAGGCTTGGGTGGTTGTTGTTCTATCACGCGATGGATTTGCGCGATCCCAACCGCTACAAGCTTGGCGCGATGATCCTCGATGAGAATGATCCGACGAAAATACTTTATCGTTCAAAAGCGCCGATCCTTGAGCCCGATTTTGGTTATGAGAACCAAGGATTCAAAGCCGGCGTCGTTTATTCCTGCGGCGCCATAATAAAAGACGGCGAGCTGTATGTCTACTACGGTGGCGGCGATTCGGTGACGTGTGTCGCGATGGCAAATGTGGAAAGCTTTTTGAACGAACTAAAAGAACACGGCGTGCCAAAACTGGAACCGGAAAAAACGATAGCTCCAAAAACGAATGGCAAGCGCTAAGCGATCGTCGGAAAACCCCATCCTTATTCCGGATGCGGGGTTGTTATGGGAGGCGGAGGCGACATTCAATCCGTCGGTGGTAGAGAAAGATGGCAAGGTACATATGGTTTTTCGCGCTACGGGGATAAAACAATTGCCGGACGGGACAAAAGAAGAGCTTTCTTCTATTGGCCACGCCGTTGGGAAGAATGGTGTGCGGTTTGGCGAGCGCGAACAGCTCATCTCGCCGACCGAACCGTGGGAACGGCTTGGTTGTGAGGATCCGCGCGTGACCGAGTTCGAAGGGCGCTATTATATTTTCTACACCGCCGTTTCGGAGTTTTCCGCCGATGGCATCAAGGTTGCCGTCGCGATCACCAAAGATTTCAAGAGTATAAAAGAGAAGCATCTGATCACTCCCTTCAATGCGAAGGCGATGGCGCTGTTCCCGGAGCGTATCAATGGCAAGATTGCAGCGCTTATCACCGTGAACACAGACCGTCCGCCGGCAAAGATCTGTCTTGCGCTTTTTGATACCGTCGAAGAAATATGGTCACAGGAATATTGGGATGCGTGGTATCCGCATTTTGAGGATCATGTTATCGAGATCGAGCAGAACGAGAAGGACCACATTGAGGTCGGTTCCGCCCCGCTCAAAACAAAGGACGGTTGGCTCATTTTCTATTCATATATCTATAACTATTTCGCGCCGCCGGCGATATTCGGCATTCAGGCCGTATTGCTCGACCTCAATGACCCGCAAACGATCGTCGGTGAAGTAAAGCGGCCATTCGTCGTTCCACAAGAAGAATATGAGTTTTACGGGCGAGTGCCGCGCATTGTCTTTCCTTCCGGTGCGCTCATAAAAGGGAACGATGTGCATTTGTATTATGGGGCGGCGGATACGACCGGGTGCGTGGCGATGTTCAAAAAGAAGGAGCTCCTTGAACAATTGCTTTTTACGGCCGAGCGCCAGCTAAAACGCTTCGATGGGAATCCCATCATCGCGCCGATTGCGGAGCACGCATGGGAATCGCAATGCACGTTCAACCCTGCCGCGATATACGAAGGCGGCAAGGTGCACATCCTTTATCGCGCCATGTCGGCGGATAACACTTCGGTAATTGGGTATGCATCGTCAAAAGATGGAGTCCATATTACGGAGCGGCTGGCCGAGCCGGCCTATGTGCCACGCGCTGACTTTGAGCAGAAAAAAGTTCCCGGCGGCAATTCGGGATGTGAGGATCCGCGCATCACGAAGATCGGCGATATTATCTATATGTGCTACACGGCGTTTGACGGCAAGGATTCGCCGCGTGTGGCATTTACTTCCATCGGCGTGAACGATTTTCTGGCGCACACGTGGAATTGGGCTCCGCCGATATTGATCTCGCCGGCGGGTATGGACGACAAAGATGCAGCAGCTTTTCCGAAGAAAATCGGGGGAAAGTATATCTTTTTGCATCGGCTTGGCGCGGAGATATGGATCGATGCGGTGGACAGCCTCGACTTTAAGAACGGGAAGCTCTTGCGCGGAAGCATTCTTATGCATCCCCGCGACACCGCGTGGGATTCCAAGCGGATCGGCATTTCGGCGCCCCCGATCGAGACAAAGTACGGGTGGCTGCTGCTCTATCACGGCATTTCCAAGCGAACCGGCCATTACAGTGTTCGCGCGGCATTGCTCGACAAAAAAGACCCGACAAAGATCCTCTATCGCACGCACGACCCGCTCTTTGAACCAAAGATGCCGTATGAACGCGAAGGCATCGTGAACAACGTCGTTTTCCCGTGCGGGGCAGTGGTAATCAAAGAACAGTTGCTTGTCTATTACGGCGGCGCGGACAAAGTCGTCGGCGTTGCTTCGATCGACCTCGATTTTCTCATCGAAGGCCTCGTGCGCGAAGCAGAAGAAGGGAACTATTAGAATAGGCGTTGCCATTTGACATCCATTTTTCGTCGCGCTATAATAGTTAAGTAACCTAACAATTATTCACCTCAACTATAGATATGCCACGAAAACAGACCACCATCGAGGAGCTCGTGTCGCTTGTTTTCACGATGGGGCGTTTGATGCGCGACAAGATGCACAAAAGGACCGACAACGGGCAATGTAATTCCTTGTTGGAATTCGAGATATTGCGGTATGTGGAGGAAGGCGGTCAGCCGCACATGCGGGACATCGCTAGGAATTTCCACGTAACACCGCCGGCGGCCACGCTCATGATAGACGGCCTGGTGAAAGCGAAGCTGATCAAGCGGATCCTCGATGCGAACGACCGGCGGTCGGTGCGCGTGAGCCTGACCCCGCACGGGAAGAAAACGCTTGGGCGCGGGATGACGAAAAAAGTGAACGAGATAAAAAAGACATTCGGTGTGCTGACCCCCGCGGAACGGCTCCACTTCACCGTGATCCTCAAAAAAATAATAAAAAATAATATATAACCCGCATGAAGCGTTTTTTTGCAAAAAAGAATAATACTATTGCCGCGTCAATCGTCGTTCTTGTTCTTGCCGTTGGTGGCATCTATTGGTATATCAATTCGAGCAATGCGCCGACCTTTAGCGAGGATACCGTCGGGAAAGGGAATGTTGTGGCGTCGGTGGACGAATCGGGCAACGTGCTTGCCGAGAATAGTGCCATGGTCTCTTTCCAGGAAGGCGGCCAGATTGCGCATGTCTACGTAAGCGAGGGAAGCACAGTGTCGGCGGGGACGGTGCTTGCCGACCTCGATGCGGCGCAGTTGAATGCGGCGGTGCAACAGGCAAATGCGGCGCTTGCGGGCGCGCAAGCCCAGTTTGCCCAGCTCCAAGCCGGTACGCGCCCGGAACAACTGCAGATCGACCAGAGCGCCGTTACGAGCGCGCATCAATCGTTATCGATTGCTGTGGAAAACGCCTATAGCGCGTCCGACGATGCCGTACGCAACCAGCTCGATACGATGTTCACAAACACGCAAACGACCAGCGCGACCTTTTTGGTGCCGGACAGCAATTCGCAGGCCGTGAACGATCTCCTGAAACAACGCCTTCAGATCATCGCCGCGCTTACGGAATGGTACACAGCATTGAATGCAACCAGCTCCGACCCCGTCACCCTTGCGGGAACGGCGGCAACGAACTTGCAGCAGATACAATCGTATATCGATACACTGGCGCTTGTGGTGAACAACGCCACGCCGAATTCCCTGTTGCCGGCGGCGACACTCGCCCAATATAAGGGAGATGTGGCTGCGGCGCGCACGGAAATAGAAGGTTCCATTAGTGCCGTCTCCGGCGGCCAATCGGCGCTCACTGCCGCGCAGAACCAGCTGACGCTCGCGCAGGCGGGGGCAACGTCGCAATCGATCGCCGCGCAACAGGCGGTGGTGGCACAGGCGCAGGCAGCGGCGACCAACGCGCAGGTGGCGCTCGACCACGCGTCGCTTGTGGCGCCGTTCTCGGGAACGGTGCAGAACTTGACGGCGCAGGTCGGCCAGGTGGTCTCGCCGGGTGCGCCGATTGCGTCGCTTATCAACAATAGCGGGCTGAAAATAGAGACCTACGTTTCGGAATCGGATGTTGCCAAAATAAAGACGGGTGACGCTGCGAACGTGACGCTCGACGCGCTGGGAACCGGCACCGTCCTTCCGGCAACCGTGAGCACAATAGACGCGGCACAAACGCAAGTGAACGGATCCGCCGCGTATATGGTAACATTGCACTTTGCAAACTCGGACAGTCGCATAAAAGACGGCATGACGGGCAATGTTCACATCGTCGAAGCGGAGCATGATAACGTCATCGAGGTGCCGAGTAATCTGGTGATAAACGAGAACAACGATTACTTCGTTCTCGTGCAGAACGGCGCAACCATCCTGAAGAAACCGGTGCAGATCGGGCTTGTGGGCAGCAACGGCATGACGGAGATCGTTTCCGGGTTGAATGTCGGCGATCGAATTAATAATTTTTAACCAACCACACCATGACTGAACACGAAAACAACACAAACACCAACGCGCAGCAGCATGGCGCGCCAGCGGCGAAAAAAACGAATACAAAGCTTGTGGTGCGGATCATTTTGGGGATGCTCATCATCGGCGCGATCGGTGGCGGCCTCTATTGGTATGTCAGCTCGAAGACCATTTATATCGACCTGTCGCAGATCTCCGCGCCGCTCATCAATCTTTCCCCGGTGAACTCGGGCGTGCTTGAGGCGGTGTATGTAAACGACGGCGACATGGTGGCGATCAACACGCCGGTCGCGCGTGTCGGCAATGAGATCGTGGAGGCGAAGGTCGCCGGCGAGATCGTTTCCGTGGACAACAACATCGGCGAGTACGTGAATACGATGACCGGCCAGGGGACAGTGGCGACCATGATCGACCCGACACAACTCCGCGTAGTGGGCAATCTTGATGAGAATAAAGGCTTGTCGGATGTGCAGGTGGGCGACGCGGCCACGTTCACCGTGGATGCCTTCGGCTCGAAGGTATACAAAGGTGTCGTTGACGAGGTGAGCCAGACGTCGAACCAAAGTGACGTAGTGTTCAATATCTCCGATCAGCGGCCAACGAACCAGTTCGCGGTGAAGGTGCGCTTCGACCCGACGCTCTATCCAGAATTAAAGAACGGTATGTCGGCGAAAATTTGGGTTTACAAACAGTAATCCGCTTATTCCTGAAGCCTGTTCCTTTTTATACGCAAATGCCACCGAGGACGGTGAGTGTATAAAAAGGAACAGGCTTCAGGAATAAAAACATCATTGTTTATAAACCAAAATATTCGTCATGGCAGAAGAAAACAAACAAAGTAATTTGCGCTGGTGGGTGCTTTTTACCGTCATTTTTGGGACGTTCCTTGGGCGTCTTGACCAGACGGTGGTAAACCTCGCCCTGCCGAAGATCATCGGCGACTTCAGCATCAGCGTTTCGGACGCGGCATGGATCTCCACGGCGTATATTCTGGCGAACGCGGTGTTCGTGCCGGTGTGGGGGAAACTTGGTGATACTGCCGGAAGGAAAAAGATCTATATCATCGGCTTTGTCGGCTTCATTATTGCATCGGGCTTGTGCGCGGTGGCATGGAACCTTCCCTCGATGATCGTCTTCCGCATCATCCAGGGGTTCGCGGTTTCCGCCGACTATCCGACTGCCATGGCTATTTTGGCGGTCACCTTCACCGACATTAAAGAGCGCGCGCAGGCGCTCGGTATTTGGTCCGCGGCATTCGCCGTGGCGTCGGTATTTGGTCCGCTCATCGGCGGTCCGCTCATCGATAACTTCAACTGGCGAGCGGTGTTCTTCATCAACATTCCACTGGGCGTCATTGGATTATTTTTAGCGTTAACCTTCATTGATGAATCGGTCGGCGCCAAGCGGCAAACTCATTTTGATTGGTGGGGTTCGTCACTATTGGCCGCCGCGCTTTTCACTCTCACGCTTGTTTTGGACCAGGGGCAGACGTGGGGTTGGGGGACGGGCGCGAGCATCGCGTGCTATATAGGAACTGTTATTTTCGCCCTCTCGTTCTATTTTGTCGAGAAAAACGAGACCGAGCCGATCGTCGATTTCAAGTTCTTCAAGATACCGGTGTTCGTGAGTACGCTGGCAAATAATTTTATTGTGTTCATGGGCATGATCGGAAGCATTTTCCTTATCCCTATTTTTGCGGAAACGTTTTTGGGATATGACGCAACAAAGACCGGCTATCTTTTTATTCCCATGGCAGCCGCGATGATGTTGGCGGCGCAGCTCGGCGGCCGGCTCATTGGCAGGGTAAAGGCGAATTATGTTATTGCCGCGAGCACCTTTGTCGCGGGTATTGGACTGTTCATGTTTTCATATCTTGATCCGCGGTCGACTGCGATCGACGTCATTATCCCACTGATGGTCATGGCTTTTGGCCTCGGTTTCGGTATGGCACAGCGCACCAATATCATAGCGGTCGTTGTGCCGGGGAGCGAGATCGGGGAGGCGTCGGCGGTGCTCGCGTTGGTGCGCAATATCTCCGGCGCGTTTGGCGTCGCCATCTTCAGCACCATTCTCGACAATGTCACCAATTCAAATGTGTTTGCGATCGCACGGCAAAGTATCTTGAATGGATCGGGTGCGCAATTGATGCAGCAGTTCACCGCTCTCATCATTTTGAAGGCCGAAGTGTCGGCGTATGCGACCGTTTTCATCATCTCGTCAGTAATCGTTTTTATCGGCGCCGTTGCTGCTTTCTTCTTTATCAATGTGCCGACAAAAGATGTCGGTGGCCATGTAATGGTCCTCGACTAACCACCCCATAAAAAATGAGCACACCAATAAGATTCATTATCATTCTGGTCGTTTTTGAAATATTACTGACGTTTGTGCATCTTGCCGTCTACGCGACGCTTGCGGCGGCGTTCGGTATCAATAGTTTATTCCTCGAAATACTTTTTGTCGTCCTCGCGCTTACTTTCGTTTCCGCGACGGTGCTTTCGCGGTTTTATAATAATATATTTGTCGAATGGTATTATGTTTTCGCCACCTACTGGCTCGGATTGATTCACTTTCTATTTCTCGGCGGTTTCACTTTCTTTTTCGTAACGGCAGTATCATATTGTTTCAGCATTTACCCGTCGCCCCCACTATTGGGTGCGCTTTGTTTCGGAGCGGCATTCCTTATCCACCTCTATGGCACGTGGAACAGTGGTCGCGCCGAAATCACTGCCATTAAGGTAGCGCTTCCAAACCTGCCGGGATCGTGGAAAGGGAGGAGTGTTGTCTTTATAAGCGACGTTCACCTGGGCAACGTCCACGGCGCACGTTTTTCTGCAAAGATCGTAAAAAAGATAGCGGCACTATCGCCGTGGGCGCTCTTTATCGGCGGCGATCTTTATGATGGCACGCTTTGCGACGAAAAGAAGCTCATAGCGCCGCTTGGTTCGCTGCACCTGCCGGGCGGCAGCTATTTTGTCTCCGGTAACCATGAGTATTATTCGGCGGACAGTGCGGGGTTTCGTTTCATGGAGGCCATCAAAGAGACGGGCATCCGCATCCTGCACAACGAAAAGATAGACCTTGATGGCATTCAATTGGTCGGCATTGACGATAAAAGCGCGAGCGGAAAAGGGAGCCTTCAAAAGATCTTTGACGGCATGACGATCGAAAGATCGAAGCCGAGCATTTTCTTGCGGCACATTCCATTCGATCTCGATATGACGGCAGAGAAGGGCTTTTCCTTGGCGCTTTTCGGCCACACCCATCGAGGCCAGGTTTTCCCAATCGGTCTTTTCACAAAAAAGATATACAAAGGATACGACTACGGGCTAAAGAAGCGCGGCTCGATGCAGGTCTACACGTCGAGCGGCGTGGGAACGTGGGGCCCGCCGTTGCGGCTCGGAACAAAATCGGAGATCGTGCTGATCGAATTTAGTTGAACTCGCGTTTTTCGTATTCTTGCCGACTTCGCATAATTCACATGCTATAATAAGGCATGATTATCGTCCTTAACTTTGGCAGCCAATTTGCGCATCTGATTGCCCGGCGAGTGCGTGAACTTGGGGTAAGGGCGGAAATTCTGCCATTTAACGCGTCGCTCGAACAAATAAAATCATTAAACCCCGAGGGGATCGTTCTCTCCGGCAGCCCCGCTTCGGTTTTGGGAAAAGGAAGTCCGCGCCCCGATAGGGGTATTTTTAATTTAGAGATTCCCGTGCTCGGTATTTGTTATGGGGAACAAGTGATGGCACATATACTTGGTGGCAAGGTTAAAAAGGGGAAAAACAGAGAATACGGAAAAGAAATTTTAGACGTTTCTTCCAGCCCGTTGTTTGTCGGGTTGAAAAAGAGCGAGATAGTCTGGTTCTCTCATGGTGACCAAGTGGTAAAAATGCCACCAGGTTTCACAATAATTGCTTCGACGCACGGATGCCGTTACGCAGCAATGGCGAATATAAAACGGAATCTTTTTGCTATTCAGTTTCATCCAGAAGTTACACATACAGTACATGGCAAAAAAATCCTTTCGAATTTCCTTTTTGGTATTTGTGGCGCAAAAAAAGATTGGAAGCTCGGCAGAATTCTTCCCGATCTCGAAGCGTCGCTTCGCGAAGAAGTTGGGAAAAACCACGTGGTAGTGGGCATTTCCGGCGGGGTTGATTCGCTTGTTGCCGCGACGCTTTTATATAAGGCCATCGGCAAACAATTACATGCTGTTTTTGTAGACACGGGGCTTCTTCGTAAAGGCGAGGTGGGTGCGGTTTCCCGCTCTCTCCGCAAACAGGGCTTTAAAAACCTTCACGTCATCGACGCGCAAAGCATTTTTTTGAACAGATTGAAAGGTGAGGTTAATCCCGAAGAAAAGCGGAAAATCATAGGACACACATTTATCGAAGTGTTTCAAGCGACCATCAAAAAAGAATTAAAAAAATACCCCATAACTTTTTTGGCGCAGGGAACCATCTATCCGGATCGCATCGAGTCGGCCGAGGCGTCGAAGAACGCTTCAAAAATCAAAAGCCACCACAATCTAACATTGCCGGAAACGTTAAGCTTGAAAATTCTTGAACCACTCAAGGAGTTTTATAAAGATGAGGTTCGCGGGTTGGGTGTTTTGCTTGGATTACCCAAAGAGCTTCTTTGGCGGCATCCGTTTCCAGGGCCGGGTCTTGCGGTGCGCATCGTGGGAGAAATTACGCCGGAGCGTTTAAATATTCTTCGGGAAGCTGATGCCGTTTTTCTCAGTGAACTAAAAAGTGCGGGAGAGTATGATAAAATTTGGCAGGCGTTTGCGGTATTACTTCCCCTAAGAAGCGTTGGCGTAATGGGGGACGAAAGGACCTATGAATATATGATTTCCCTTCGCGCAGTGGATTCGGTGGATGGGATGACCGCTGATTGGCATAAAATCCCGTCTCAATTGCTCGAACGTATTTCTACCCGTATCGTTGGAGAGGTAAGAGGGGTAAATCGAGTGTTATACGATATTACGCAAAAACCCCCGGCAACGATCGAATACGAATAAGACTTTACGGGCCTCGCCTCCCTTTATAATATTTTTTCCCTTTGAGCTTATCCGGCAGCATATCTTTGTCGGTATATTTTTCATACCCCTTGCCGTAATTGAGGTCCTTCATAAGTTTGGTCACCGCGTTGCGGATCTCGAGCGGGATCGGCAGGTTGCCGAACTTTTTCACGTCATCCACGGCTTCAAAATAAGCGTTATATGCCGTCTTGTCCTTTGGCGCGAGTGATAGATACACCACACCGTGTGCAAGGTTGATTGCCGCTTCCGGCAAGCCGATGATCTCCACGGCGCGAAAGACGTCGTTTGCGATCACGAGCGCGGTCGGCTGCGCCATGCCGACGTCTTCCGATGCGAAGACGACCATGCGACGCGCAATGAATTTCGGATCCTCGCCAGCATCGATCATGCGCGCCAAATAATAAAGCGCCGCATCCGGCTGGCTCGCGCGCATGCTCTTAATGAACGCGCTGATGGTGTTGTAGTGCTCCTCGCCCTTCTTATCGAACCGCAAAAGCTTATTTTGCACAGTCTCCTTAAGCGCTTCGAGTGTTATTTTTTTATAAAGCGACCGCGCGCTGTCCAAAACCATGATCGCCTGGCGGGCGTCGCCATTCGCCATTTGGATAAGCCAATCACGCGCGTCATTCTCAACTTTAAGCCCGGTCCGTTTGATGATTTTTTCCATGTCGGCATCCGTTAGCTCATTCAACACAAAAACACGGCAGCGCGAAAGAAGCGCCGAAATCACTTCGAAGCTTGGATTTTCGGTCGTGGCGCCGATCAAAACAAGCTCGCCGCGTTCCACGTAGGGGAGGAGAAAATCCTGTTGGGCCTTGTTGAAGCGGTGGATCTCGTCGAGAAACAAAACTTTTTGTCCCGGAAAGAGCTTGCCCTGGTTAATAATATCTTTAATGTCATCTTTTCCTGCCGAAACAGCAGAGAGCTCAAAAAGTTGGGCATGGAGCGAATTTGCGTAGATTTTCGCGAGCGTCGTCTTGCCGACGCCCGGCGGTCCCCACAGGATGAACGAAAAGACGTGGCCCTCCTTTATGGCGGTGCTGAGGGGCTTCCCTGGCCCCACAAGGTGCTCCTGGCCTACGAATTCCTCGAGGGTTTTGGGGCGTATTTTTGACGCAAGCGGTTCCATATGGCTTCAATATAGCAGAAATTACTACCTTTCACACGGCGCGATATTTCGCCTCTTGCGCGAGAAATCCATTTAATAAATTCTTTATGGGTCGTGTGTAATAATGGCTTTGGTCGGATGGTAGGAATAAAAGTCGAGGCAAAAATAAAAATAATAAACAAATAAACGAATAAAAATCATGCCCACAAAAACACAGTCAAAAAAACAGGAAAAACAGGAAGAGGAGCACGTTTTGGAGGATCTGCTCATAATACAATTACGCGGACTTTATGATGTCGAGGTGCAGCTCGCGAAGGCACTGCCGAAGCTCGCCAAAAAAGGGACAAACCAGGCTTTGAAGGACGCGATCGAGCAATCCCGCGCACAAACGGAGAATTGTGCGAAACGGTTGGAAGGCGCGTTCGAAGTGCTTGAAGTGAAGGCACAAAAATTACCTTCCGCGGCGGTTCGTGGATTGATCGAAGATGCCGATTGGATCACGAAGAACATTCTTGGCGCCGCCGCCATCGATGTTGGGTTGGTTGCGGCGCTTCAAGCTATTCAGCATTATAGGTTGGCGCTTTACGGCGCTGCGTTCGAGTGGGCAAAGCTGTTGGAGATCCAAGGGGTCGTCGATATTCTTGAGGAGATCGTGCACGATGCGGACGAAGGGTTGGAAATATTAGACGAGCTTGCCGGATCGAAAATAAACGAGGAGGCGTTGGGAGAGGACGGAGCGGAAGATGACGACGAAGAAGAGGATGAGAGCGGCGAATTGGAAGAAGATGACGAGGAAGAGGCAGCCGAAGATTGACGCGATTTCTGTCCCTAATTATTTGTGGTCGTGAGAAGCGCTGGCTCGCTGCTTTGGTCGATCACGGTAAAATCGATCTTTCCGATGACTGCGCCGTTCGCCGTTACGACGTTCAAACGCCACGCACCCGCGGCGCGCGGGGTGATTTCGGAGAACGTCCGCCAACCGCCGTCGGCGCCGCCGGTGACGGCGAGTTTGATGCGACTCACGGTGATCCAGCTTCTTTTTGTTTGGTCATAACGCTGCCATTCGTGGACGATCGCGAGGTTGAGTGACGCCGGCGAAAAGACTGCGGTGTAGGCGTAAAGCGGGTCTCCAGCGACGATGTGGATCGGTTCGCTTGCTTGGAAAAAACTCCACGGCGTGGATGGTTCCTTGGTCACGGTATAGTGCCCCGGCGCGTTCACCACGAGCGAATGGTATATTCCGGCGTCTTTGAGCGATAAGGGAAGCGGGGGAATGAAGTTGTAATAATAAAGAAGATTGACGCCAACGAAAATTCCCAGAATGACGCCGGAGAGCGGCCAGAATTTTCCCTTGAATTTTTCTCGTGCCGCGATGTTGAGAAGAAAGAGAAAGATCCCCATAACGACGAGGCTGGCTATGCCGCTCGCGAAAAAGATCGTCGTGCTTACGGCGTGGACCAAAACGGGAATGATGAAGATCGCGTACGCAAAAATGGAAAGAAAGAGAAGACTGACCTGGAAAAGAAGCCGGGAGTAGTGGTGTTTGAGCCGCTCGTTCGCGACGAACGCTGCGAGCAGTAACAGGATGAACGGCCAACTTACGCTCAGACTCCCGGAGCGGAAGTAGTAGACGAGAAAAGTGCTGAGGAGGCCGCCGAAGAACCACTGTAAGGCGTTGATGAGCCAAAAATGCAATTTCGCGGGATTCTTCTCGTGCTCGGCGGATGCCTCGTTTTCGACGAGGTTGATAAGGAAGATACAGGAGGCAACGATAATAAGGTGCACAACAACCCAGAGATTCTCCCAAAAGAGGTCGACGCGCGTGAGGGTGAGAGCGTCAAAAACGAAGCCGCCAACGAGCGAGATCGACGAGATCGGCCGTTCGAACTTCGCATACCAGTCGCGCGCGTGCCGGAACAATGTTTTCACTATAAAACTATAACGAACATGAAGCTTATCGTCAAAATTGGAGCGTGCGTTGCCGTTGTTGTTTGCGTTCTTTTCGCCGGCCGCGCGGCCGAACAATCCTCTGTTGTCGACCAATTCACCATCCTTTATAGCTTGGACAAAAAACAAAACGACCGCGCTCTTGTGAACGTCATCAACGATGCGCACCAGTATGTCTATTTTGCCATTTATGAATTTACGAAAACGAACATCGCCGAAGCGCTTGTGAACGCCAAAGACCGCGGGCTGGACGTTCGCGGCATCGCCGATGCTAGCCAATCGGCGGGGCCGCAGCAGGCGAAGATAATCGCATCGCTTCGGGACGCAGGGATTGTGGTCGAGAAACAGAAACACCCCGAGGGGATCATGCACATCAAAGCGCTCGTAACGGAAAACGCATACGCGATCGGCAGCTATAATTGGACATCGGCGGCAACGTACGAAAACGACGAGATCCTCGAAATAGGCACCAATGACGGGTTGCGGAAGCAGTATTTGGCGATCCTCCAGAAGATATTTGCCGCAAATCAGTGATGTCGGTGTTGCGCTTTGTAGAGCGAAACGGAAAGGTGTATACTGTCCACATCTACCATGAAAAACGAAGAGATCATCAATGCATTGAAGTGGCGGTACGCGACAAAAGTATTTGACCCCACTAAAAAGGTGAGCGACGAGGACATCCATACGATTCTCGAAAGTGCCCGACTTGCGCCAAGCTCGACGGGTGTTGAGCCGTGGAAATTTCTTGTGGTCACGAACGTCGAGTTACGGCAGAGGATGCGCGTGGCAAGTTATGGCCAGCCGAAGGTCACCGACGCATCACATCTCGTGGTCATCGCGCGGCGCACGGACACTGCGGCTTTGCCCGACGAATTGATCGCGCGCGCGGCGAAGATCGAAGGAAAGACGTTGGAGGAACTGGCTGGTTTAAAGAAGTCGGCGGAAGGGATGGTCACGTCCCATGCCGATGATGCGAGAGTCTTGGGCGAATATATGGCCCGCCAGACCTATATCCCGCTCGGTATGATGGTGGAAACGGCGTCGCTGCTCGGCATCGACAATTGCCCGATGGAAGGATTCAACCCTGATCAGATAGCGGAGATCCTCGGCCTCGCGGCGAAGAATCTGTATCCCGTTGCCATGATCGCCTTCGGTTATCGCGGTGATGATGCCTTCGCAAAGTTGCCGAAAGTGCGTCGCAGTTTTGACGAAGTGGTGGAGTTCATCGCGTAGCGCGTCTGTCGCCTCCTGCGCGGCTATTGGTATTGTATGAAACTCGGCTGAGGGCTTAACTTGAGCACCTCGGTTGGCGTCATCATATGGTCGCTGCCGGCGATGGAAGGGATCTGATCGTTTTTATAGAACAACTTGAAACCGGTGAATTGCACCGGCTGGCTCACAATAAAGCTTTGATAGGTGTTTATCTTTTTCGCCGCCGATCCGAAGCCGTCCATATCCATGACGATCTGCACTTCCGGCAGCGGCGTAATCGCCTTGTAATTCGTGACCATTTCCTGCGTGAAACGATGGATAATAAGGACCTTCGGCGGGAGATTGTTTTGCCGCACAAGGTTCGCAAGATATTGTGCCGCAAAGTTGATGTCCGTCGCGTCGAGCGTGCCGATGACCGTCCCCGGCTTGGCGCCGCTGTGCATCGCGAACTCCGGATCGATCGCCAGTTCCACGTTCGGCATCTTTAAATATTTTTCAAGCAAGGGGACCTCGGTTTGTACATTGCTCAGCCCGATCTGCACGTCCAAAATAACGATGCCGTTTATTTGCTGCGCCATTTGGACGATCTGGTCGGTCTGGCTGTCCGGCATGCGTGCGCGATATTTGCCGTCCGCTCCGGCGCTGCCTTGCGCGGTAACGACGATATAATCGAGCGCGGGGATGACGGGCGTCGACGGGTCGGCGGCAGCCCACTCCGCGGTCGTGCTCGCGAGCATGGCGAGCATCTGCGGCTTTGGATATTCGCCCAAAACACCCATTTGTGTTGAATAAAGGTTGCCGTAATATGCCACGATGCGGTTAAAGGGCAGCAGCGCACCGGCATTCGGATACGGTGCCGTTTTCACCGGCCAGAGGCGGGGCGACGCCGGCGGTATGGTTACGATCTTCGTGGAAGTGGCGCCGGTCGAACTGGAAACCATCACGATTGTTTTTGTTTTTAGCGGGGGATAGTTGGCGAGCGCGAGCATCTTCGCGTCGTAGGCGGCCTTATCGAGCGGCCGGAGGTTGGTCGTAGTACTGCTGTTTTCACCACCGCCGCTTATGGCATTTTTCACTTGCGTCGCAGTCTGCGTTGCGCTCGTCATAACGATCTCCACTGCGCGCGGATGGCTGGCAAAAATAAAAATGCCGTAGAGTGCCAAAAGAAATATCACAACGAGGACGATCAGAAGCCGCCACGAAGTTTTCCCGCTGTTTGATGTGCTCATGGCAATGTTCCTATTTTACCTGTTAACGGGGAGATGGGGAAGGAGGGGGGTGAATTTTATTTAGTGGCGGTCGTGATATAATTATTGCATATGTCATTGATCAAAAAGCTCATCCCGTTCCTCGTCATCTTTTGGACGATTTTTTACTTCGTGCGGACAAGCGATCTTTACAATACTCGGCTTTTGCTTACCAACATCGACGGGATACCGTATCTCTACGCCGTCGTTGGTACTATTTTCGGCGTGCTCGCGGCGTTTGCCATCCAAAAAGAATGGGACGAATGGAACGCGCTCGGTGACGCGGTGCGCGGCGAAGTGGACGGCCTCGAGAAATTATATCTTTGGTCCAGCAACTTTCCAGAGAAGATCAAAGAAAATATTCATACCGACATCAAGCACTATTTGTCGCTCATTATCAATGAAGGCTGGCAGTATAGTGAAAAAGGCGAGAAGAGCCAGGAGGTTGAGGATGACATCACCCACTTGAATGGGAGTATTTATGCCATCTTCGACGAAGCGCCGCAGCTTATGCCGACCTCGTTCGCGCTCCTGTCGACCATTTTGAACCACCGTTCGGCGCGATTACAACATAGCGCCGAACATATGCCGCCGCTTCTTAGGAACACGTTGCGCTTCGCGGCGTTTCTCCTTATCGGCCTTTCTATGTTCATCGCTATCAGAAACATTTGGCTCGCGTTTATTTTCACCGCCAGCATTGCAAGTCTTGCGTACTCGATCTTTTTAGTGCTCACCGATCTGGATAATCCGCTGAAGCCGGGCGATTGGCACGTCACGACAAAAGATTACAAGGCGCTGTTGGAGAAGATATCGTAGGAATCGTCCTTTTCCCGTGCTTTACGCCCGGTGCTTCACGCCTTCCGTTTTGCCGCGCGTCTCCGAAAGTGGCGCGGTGTAAATGATCACGTCTTTGAGCGCCTCATCGATGGCGCGCAACGTATCATCCGAAAGTGTTATTCCCGCAGCGGCGATGTTGTCCGCGATCTGTTCCGGGCGCGACGCGCCGATGATCACCGAAGCAACCTCGTGTTGCCGCAATATCCACGCGAGCGCCAACTGCGCCATGCTGAGATTCACCTCGCGCGCGATGGGTTCCAGCTTCTGCACTGCCGTAAGCGTTTTATCCGAAAGATAGCCGCCACGGTTCATGAATCCGCCCATTTCCTGGTTAGCCGCACGCGAATCGGCAGGTGCCGGCTGGCCCGGCTTGTATTTCCCGGTGAGCACGCCTTGCGCGAGCGGGGACCACACGATCTGCGAGATGCCGGTCTTTTCGCACAGCGGGAAGACCTCTTTCTCCGGGCAGCGCCAGATCATGTTGTATTGCGGCTGTGACGAGACGAATTTCTCCGCGCCAACGACGTCGAGCCCGGCCTGGATCTGCTCCGGCGTCCATTCGCTGAAGCCGATGTACCGCGCTTTTCCGGCTTTCACCACATCGCTTAGCGCCTGCATGGTCTCCTCGATCGGCGTATTGATGTCGAAGCGATGGCACTGATAAAGGTCGACGTAATTGGTCTTTAAGCGCTTCAAAGAGATGTCGATCTGTTTTGCAATTTGCACCGCCGAAAGGCCACTGTCGGTGTCCGACATAGGGAAATATACTTTCGTGGCCAATACGTAAGACTCGCGCGGATAGCTTGAGAGGATCTCGCCCCACGCCTCTTCCGACGCGCCGCGGCCATAAACGTTCGCGGTATCGAAAAAGTTGATGCCCATCTCGTAAGCGGCGCGGGTGCATGCCTCGGTCTGCTCGCGCGTTACGCCGCCGGAGTAGGTGAGCCACGAGCCAAGGGAAACTTCCGAGACCATCAGGTCGCTGCTGCCTAATTTTCGTCGTGCGATTGTTTTCATGAATATATTATACAAATTTTTTACGGAAGTATCACGTAAAAATGAGGGGCCGGCCGACGAAGTTTTCGCGGGCCGGCCTCTTTACTTGATAAGATGAAACCTTCATTCATTGAATGACCAGGACGGGTACCAATTCGAGAACCTTGTTGACGACGACGCCCTTCTCCGCCGCGTGGCTACATCCGGCGCATAGCTGATCGCCGCGCCAGTTCGAGTTTCCTGAGGCGGCGATGATGGGTTTGGTGAATCCTAGCCATCTCATCATCTCTACGAGGTGCAGCGTGTTCGGCTTGGTTGCAAGCGTTGCATTTATCTGTAACATCTTCGGCTTGGTTGCAAGCTCTGCGTCCATTACAACAACGTCTATGATTGGATGGTTCGCCTCGAACTTCATGAGGGCTTCGTTGATGGTGTATGCAGCAATGACCTCTACTTCCGCATCCTCGAGGACTGCTTGCCACGCTTCCTGTAGCGGCTCGTTGTCTTCAACGATGAAAACCACAGGCCTACCTTCCCCGTTCATCTGTTCGCCTCCTAACACGGCCAAAATTGTACCGCTGATACTAAATCTAATATACATTACCGTCCGGGTCAATTATGAAATTGACAGCGGCGGCGTATGGGGCTATAAAGCAATCAGTAGGCTTGGAGCACTTTTACATCTATTTTCTAAGGCTCTCTTTCGGAATTCTGTTCACTTCGCTATGGCGCGGCGGTCGGAATCCCGAAAGGGAGAAGGAGCGAAAGATGAGTACCCAAGTGGGGAACTACACTCTTGTCAACTTCGATCCGTCCGCGTTGCGGGTGGAAGTTGGCATCGAACCTGGCAGTGACCCGGAATTGAGGCAGAACGAGATATTGGCGTTTTTGGGGGATCTCTACAAGGAGGCGCTGACAAAAGGGGAGACTTCGGTTCGTTTCTGGTTAGCGGAACGAATCGTCACCGGCGCTTACGTGGGAGACTACATTAACCACGCCAACCACGCTGCCGCGATGGTGCTCATTGCGGTGAAATCACCGCGGCACCACGCAAAGATGTCGGACGAGGAGTGGATGAGCATGGTCGAGTCCTACGTCCTAAAGGCGGGCGAGCAGCTGCACCAATTCCGCGTGCGGTTCGTGTACGTACCAGCAACGATAAGGACGTTTGAGCACGGCGAGCCGGACGTCTCAGACTGAACATCGAGCACCAACAACCATAGGAGAATCCGCGTAAGGGCAAAACCAGCCCCGCGCGGATTCTCCGATCACCTAAGTCCGCCACCGTTCGGTGTTGGGTTTAGGCGATAAATAATGGGCCATATAAGTAAGACAGCATCATAAAATTGCAGCCTTCCGCGAGGAGGCTGTTGGCTGCAATTTCATGATGCTGTCTTACTTATGCTGTTACCACCTGCACCACCGTCGCTCTCTTTCTCGAACCATCAAAATGCGTCTTCATCTTGGTACTGAACTTCACCGTGCCGTTCTTACCGGCGAAAAGCGTATCGTCGGCGGCGCGCATGACGTTCGTTCCCGGGAGATATTTCGTGCCGCGCTGGCGGATGATGATCTGGCCGACAGCCACTTTTTGGCCGTCCTGAAGCTTGACCCCAAGTCGTTTGGCTATGGAATCGCGCCCTAATTTAGTTGAACCTATAGCTTTGGTATGTGCCATATATATATGAGTTCCGCCTCGTGGCGGACATTTAATAACCAGTCAATTTTATGCTAGAATGCAGGTAATGTCAACCACAAACAAGGTCGTTATCGATATAGAGACCATCGGCGAGGATTTCGATACCCTCGACAAGGCCACGCGCGAGAACCTGACGCGGTGGATCAAGCGCGATTCCGATAACGAGGACGAATATAAGTTGGCGCTCGAGGACCTTAAGAACGGCCTCGGTTTTTCGCCGCTCACCGGGCAGATCGTCGCGATCGGCGTTTTGGATGCGCAAAAAAATGAGGGAGCCGTCTATTATCAGGCGCCGGGGCAGAAAAATCCGGAGTTGAAGGAAGGTAGTATCACCTTCAAACAGATGACGGAGGTTGAGATGATCCGCCAGTTTTGGAAGCTCGCCGAGCACTATCAGGTTTTTATCACATTCAACGGTCGCGCGTTCGATATGCCGTTCTTGATGGTCCGTTCGGCGATCCTCGGCGTGCGCCCGACAAAAGATCTTATGCGCGGGCGCTACTTGTACCAGAACAATCCCGAAGCGCTGCACATCGACCTTGCCGAGCAGCTTTCGTTCTATGGTGCAACGCGGCGCAAGGGGAGTCTGCACCTATGGTCGCGCGCGTTCGGCATCCCGAGCCCCAAGTCCGGCGGCGTGACGGGCGATGACGTCGGGCCTTTGTTCAAAAAGAAAAAATTTCTCGAGATCGCAAAATATAACGTCGGCGACATCCGTGCCACTCGCGAGCTTTATTTGAAATGGGAGCAATATTTGCAGTTTTAATATCATGAAAGCCAACCCTCTATCGTCTCGAGAATTTAAAGCAATATATTCCAAAGTTCCAAGGCTCGGGGTAGATTTGATAATCCAACCAGACAACGGCCGTGGTATCGTTTTGTGCCTTCGTAGTCTTCCGTCCTGGCATAATCAGTGGACGTTGCCGGGCGGAACGGTCCATTATAAGGAAACCATCGAACATGCGGCGAAACGGATAGCAAAACGGGAACTGGGCGCATCGATTCGCGTCATTAAGCCGTTGGGTTATATTGAATTTCCAAGCGAGGAAAAGGAAAGGGGTTTCGGTTGGACGGTCACCATTGCCGTTTTGTGCAAGACCAAGAAGCGGGCGTTCAGGACCAACGAAGAGGCTTCTAAAATCGAATTATTTCAAGCGTTGCCTAAAGGAACGAACATTGAGCAATCCAAATTTTTGAAGGGCCACAGGAGAGAAATAAAATTGGAATAGTCTTTAATAAGTTCTTTATCTCATTTTTGTTAGGATGGACAAGTGGAAAAAATACGTATATTTTTCGCGCGCTATAAAAAGCAGATTATTTTTGGCGCCATAATATTCTTGACCTCGTCGCTTGGGTTTGGTGCGGGTTATTTGGCGAACCGTGAGCTCAATCATGCGCCGATTGTCATTGAAAAGTGCTCCAACTTCAGCTCGTTCTCGTCGACCACCAGACAATAACACTCTGGGAGTCAACAAAAAACACCCTCTGCAGGGGTGCTTTTTGTTACTGAGCCGATGCCCAAAGACTATGCGATCTTTGTGGTGTCGGTAGATGCGGTTATAACGGTCGTTCTCGTCTCTTGGGTTTTCACCGCTTGAGAGGGAGGCATAGGTGCGGGTGCAACGGTCGCACTCATGGAGGGCGTAACGGTTGCGGCAGGTGCCTTCGTCGTCACGGTCTTTTGCGACGTCATGGTCGTTACCGTCTCGTCGCTACCACTTTCCGGCCAGAAGAGAATCGCAAGGATCACGATCACCAACAAAATGATGACGATCGCGGGCCAATGAGATTTTGTGAATGACCAGATCGAGGATGCCTGTGCGGTGGCCTGGACCGGGTTCGTCGCCACGACCGCCGCTGGGGCGTTCGCGGACGTTGCCGGAACCGAGGCGCTTACGGCGGCCGTCGGAGCTGAAACCGGAGTCGGAGCGGTCTGCGCTACTTGCGCGGGCGCACTCGCGGGTGTTCCGTTGGTGCTCGGCGTGCTTGCCGCGGGAGATGTCATTGCGATCGGTGAAGCGGCTTCATCAGTCGCGATACCGTTCGCCATGGCAACAACCGTTCCTTGCATGCCGTTCAGCGTTGTTTCGATCGCCGCTATCTGGCTTGCGTCCATATTGGGGTTTGCATTGAGCGTGGCATTCAATTGCGAGAGTGTTCCGACAAGCGTGGCCAGCGTATTCTCGAACGCGCTGATCTGGCTTACTGAAAGTCCCGTGGTTGCCTGCGTCTGTGTTGGCTGTGTTTGCGCTACTACTGGCGCTGCGCTGCTGCCCAACTGGTCATCGCCTTGAGGGACCATTCCCTGTTGCGTTTCCAAATTGATCAACGTCGCTTTCGCCACCTGGAGCTCTTGCTCAAGCGCGGCGTTGCTGACCTGCGAAGACGTTACCGTCTGCGCATTCGCGATGCCCGTGCTCACGCCATAGCCCGCCAATGCTACCGCCAATACCGCAAAGAAAAATATTTTTTTCATGGTTATTTAAGTTTTTTTGCAATAATGACGACCTTTCTTATCGTTCCGATATGCAGTTGTAAAAGAACCAAGCGCGGCTTTACAATGAAAGCCGTCCAACTTTCTAAGTACTATATACCATAAAAGCCTATGCTTTACAACCAGGGCATTGCATTCCTGCCGTCTTTTTGTTATAATTGGCTTATTCGGGTCGGACTGATTGTCCCGCTGAAGGCGGGATTTCTGTTTGTTTAAGATAAAGCGGGCTTTTAATCAAATCTTTATCATCAATTTGCTATCATGGACCTGAGAAACATCGCTATCATCGCTCACGTTGACCACGGCAAGACGACCCTCGTCGATGCCTTGTTAAAGCAGTCCGTAAGCTTCCATCAGAAGAGCGGCGCGACGAGCGATCTCATCATGGATTCGAACGAGCTGGAGCGCGAGCGTGGGATCACGATTTTCTCAAAAAACGCGTCGGTTATCTACAAAGACACCAAGATCAACATTGTAGACACTCCGGGTCACGCCGACTTTGGCGGCGAGGTGGAGCGCATTATGCGCATGGTGGACGGCGTTTTGTTGCTCATTGACGCCAAGGAGGGCCCGATGCCGCAGACGAAGTTCGTTTTACGCAAAGCCATCCAGGCGGGCCACAAGATCGTTGTCGTCGTGAACAAGATCGACAAGCCGGACGCGCGTCCGGAATGGGCACTCAATGCCACCTACGACCTTTTCTTCGAGCTTGATGCAACAGAAGAGCAGATCGAGTTTCCGGTCATCTACGCCGCCGCGCGCGAAGGGAAGGCTGGTCTCGGCAAAAATCTTGCGGAGATGAAGGACATCGAACCGGTATTCGAAACGATCGTGAAATATCTTCCGGCGCCGGCGAAGAGCGACCTCGAGACACTCCAGATGCTCACGGTGAATTTGGCATACGACAATTACAAAGGCAAGATCGCCATCGGGCGCCTGTATTCCGGGACGCTCAAAAAGACGCAGACCGTCGCGCACATCAATCGCGCTGGCGAGGTAAAAAATGTCCAGCTTACGTCGGTGATGCTTTTTGACGGGTTGGGTAAGGTGGAAGTTGAAGAAGCCCACGCGGGTGAGATCGTTTGTATAGCCGGTATTCCGGACGTCTCCATCGGCGAGACCATCACTGACCCAGAACATCCCGTCGCGCTCCCGACGATCCATATCGACGAGCCGACCATAAAAATGACGTTCTCGGTGAACACTTCGCCGTTCCGCGGCAGGGAAGGAAAATTTACGACCTCGCGTAATATTAAGGATCGGCTGGAGAAAGAACTGGAGACGGACGTCGCTTTGAAAGTGACGCCGACCGAAGCGACCGACCGCTGGGTAGTTGCCGGACGCGGCGAACTTCATCTTGCAATCCTCATCGAGAAGATGCGCCGCGAAGGGTTTGAGCTCGAAGTGTCGAAGCCGCAGGTTATTTTCAAAGAAGGCGAGGATGGCAAAAAGACCGAGCCAATCGAGCTGGTTTCCGTTGAAGTGCCCGAAGCGTACTCCGGTACCGTTATCGAGATGTTGGGCAAGCGTCTCGGCGTCATGAAGAACATGCGCGTGGACGACAAAGGAAATTCATTCATGGACTTCGACATTCCGACGCGCGGCCTTATTGGCATCCGTAACAGATTTTTAACGTCCACGAAGGGCACGGGCATCATGAACAGCATCTTCCTTGGCTACGAAGAGTACAAAGGCGACATCACGGCGATTCCTCATGGCTCGATTGTCGCTACGGAAGCGGGTGTTTCCAATAACTACGGCTTGGTGACGGCGCAGGGCAGGGGAACGCTTTTCATGAGCGCCGGCGTTGCGGTGTATGAAGGCATGGTGGTGGGCGAGAACGCGAAAGAAGGCGACGTTCTTGTGCACGTCGCGCGGGAGAAGCAGCTTACCAACTTTCGCGCAAAGAACGAGGGTTTGGCTGATCAGCTTGAGGTGCCGGTGATCATGGGTTTGGAAGACGCGCTGGATTACATCAATGATGAGGAATTGGTTGAGGTCACGCCGCAGAATATCCGCATCCGCAAAAAGTATCTGAACGAGAACGACAGGAAGCGGGCGGGGCGACCGTAGCGTTAGGTTCGTTATCATTATATAGTAATAAAAGGTATGACACAGACGGCGATTTTCGGCGGTGGATGCTTTTGGTGCACAGAGGCTATCTTCGATGCGCTTCGCGGTGTGGTCTTTGCGGTGCCCGGCTACACCGGCGGAACAGTGAAAGACCCGACGTATGAGCAGGTGAGCAGCGGCACCACGGGCCACGCGGAAGCGACGAAGATCGAGTTCGACCCCGCGATCATCTCATACCACGAACTGCTTACGGTATTTTTTGCCACACACGATCCGACGACGCGCAATAGGCAGGGCAATGACGTCGGTCCGCAGTATCGCTCGTCGATATTTTATACGAGCGACGAGCAGAAGGCCGAAGCGCTCGCATTTATAAAACAACTGGAGGCCGCCGACTCGGGCGGACGTCCGATCGTCACGGAAGTAGTGCCGTTTGACGTGTTCTACGATGCGGAAGATTATCACAAGCAGTATTTTAAGAATCATGCGGATAAGCCCTACTGCCAGGTTGTTATCGAACCCAAGGTCGAGCATCTACAAAAAGATTTTGCGGCGCTGTTGAAAGAAAAAGAGAAATAAGAGCGCGGGCGCGGCGGTATTATTTAGCGAGACACAAGACTATGAAAAAAGACAACGAGCTTCCGCCGGAACTTTATAAAGTGGCGCGCCAGCAGGGCACGGAACCGGCGTTTACCGGGAAATATTGGGATAACCATGAGAAAGGCGTGTACAAATGCGCGGTGTGCGGTGCCGAACTTTTTTCGTCCGACACCAAGTTCGATTCCGGCACCGGCTGGCCGAGCTTCACTGAGCCGGCAAATTTAGAGAACGTCGTATTAAAAACCGATGACAGCCACGGCATGAGCCGCACGGAGGTCGTGTGCAAGAATTGCGGCGCGCACTTGGGCCATCTTTTTGATGACGGTCCCGCCGACAAGGGCGGCAAGCGCTACTGCATCAATTCTGTTTGCCTTGATCTTGAAAAGAAGCAACACTGATCGGGATCGGCAGGAGCAATTCTTCCAGCTCTTTCCAAGAAGCGACGATCGTGACGCTCTTTGCGGTTTCGGGATATTTTTTGAACTCTCGTTTTCGGGTCGGATTGAGGGCATAGCGATTGCCTTCTATTTTTAAATAGCTGAGAACATGAAGGCGGTCGTCGATGAAATCGGTGATGCCGAGTTTTTCACAGATAGGAGCTTTGTCTTTGTGGCGCTTGCAAAAATGGAGATTTTTGCGGGGTATGCCGGTACGTTTCCAAAATTTCAACGAGCGAAGGCGCAAAAGAAAGAAGGCGCGCGCGACCGTATTTGCTTTCGAGACGATATGGATCTCTTCAAAAGCGCCCGATGCGCATAATTTTTGAAGCGTGTCCACTGAATTGGGCAAAAGCTTCCCGCTCCATTCGTGGAAAATAGTGTTTCCGCAATCAACACCCAACCTTTTCATTTATATAAGTATACCACGCTAAAGCGCTTCGAGGTCGAGCGTGTAGTCGATGCGGATCTGTTTCACGAAATCCGGGACGTGGCTCACGAGGATCATCGCGCCCTCGTAGCGGTTGAGCGCTTTTGCGATGACGGGAATGTGGCGGAAATTGATGTGGTTCGTCGGTTCGTCCAAGATGAGCAGGCCCGGCGCTTCAAGCGACAGTTTCGCGAAGGCGACAAGCCCTTTTTGGCCCTCGGAGAGCGCGCCGATTTTCGCGCGGAGCAGTTCCGCGTCCAACAAAAAACCGGCGGCGGTGGAGCGCAACTTGTCCTGGTCGCCCTCGCGCATGGCGCGAGCGAGCGTGTCCCAGACGGTGGCGTCGAAGTCGAGCGTTGAAAAATCCTGGCGATAGTAGCCGATGCGGGTGCCGGGCTCGATGTTCTCGCCTTTGGCGTGGCCGCTCGCGAGCGCCTCAAGGAGCGTGGTCTTGCCGATGCCGTTCGGTCCGGTCAAGTGCAACCGCTCGTTTTTCTTAAGCGCGATTTTCACTTTTTTCACCGTTGCCTTGTGATTCTTTATGACCGAAACGGAGGTGAGCTCCAGGATATGGCCGACAAGGTCTTCCTGGCAGGGGATCGCGAAGTTGTGGATCGTTTTGTCCTCCCGCCGCACTTCGACGACATCTTCTTCGAGCTCCACGATCTTCTCGTTCATCTTTCGCGCAACGTCGCGCATGTGGCCGCCCTTCTGCGCGAAGAAGTTCATTTGTTCTTTGCGATGGATGATGTCCCTCTGGAGACGCACGTTCTTCATGCGCTCGCGTTCGAGCCGCGCGGCGATCTCTTTGACGACGTCAAAATAGTCGCCGGTGTACTGCTCCACTTTTTTGCCGAAGATGTCGAGGTAGAGGACGCCGTGCGTGAACGCGTTCAAAAAGTCGGCGTCGTGGGAAATAACGATGCAGGTCTTTTTTGAGTCGATGAGGAATTTCGTAAGATGTTCGATGCCCGCGGCGTCGAGATTGTTGGTCGGCTCGTCGAGAAGGAGCATGTCCGGGTCTTGGATGAGCGCGTAGGCGAGGAGGAGCCGGGCCTGCTGGCCGCCCGAAAAGCTTTTTACGATCCGGTCGAGTGGTGCGGAAAGATTGACGATTTTTAATACTTTTTTAATGCGCGGTTCAATATCGTAAACCTTTTTATCGGGAAATGCGCTTTCAAAGAACGTGAGCACCGTTTCGCCGAGCTGGTCGCGCGGGATGACCTGCTTGGATATCGCCATCGTAAGGCCTTCCTCAATGATGACATTGCCTTCCTCGGCGTGCAGCGTTCCCATAATGAGCTGGAACATCGTGCTCTTACCCGCGCCGTTCTGGCCCATGAGCGTCACCTTCGCGCCGCGGCGCACCGAAAACGTCGCCTCGTCGAGGATCTTCTTTTTCCCGTACTCGAAGGTAACGTCATTGAACCGGAGGATTACTTCGTTGTTTGGCATAATAAGAGGTAATAATACTGGGTCATTATAGCGCATTCGGCGTGATTTTGCCAGGAAGACGCATCTGTTTTTTGCAGATTTTGATATATATTGCCCAAAGATTTATTTGACAAAATGCCGTTGCAAGTGTTACGGTTTTTCCATGGAGGCAGCATGAAGATTCGGATTGTGAGGTTTGATTTGGGCGAAATCTCCAAGGCGTTGAAGGAGGTGTTCGACGGAGCATCGGTTCCTCAGATATATGACGCTGACGGAGGGCACTGGGTCACGGGTTCTTGCACCCACGTTCTAGTTGCGAGCGAGGAGACCAATCGCGAACAGGCGAGGGTACTGCTTGAGAGGTTTCGGGACGAGAAGGGCTTTTGGGGCCGTGTCCTGGACGCCGCGCAGGAAGTTGAACTCTAATCCTGCGATATCATCATCCAAGCAAGACGGGGCGTGTGAGGGATTTATCCTTGCACCCCCGTTTTTCATTTTTTATTTCTTCGCCTGGATCGTATTTAATATCTTTTTAACTTTGTCGATGCTCTCGTCGTCAACAATCGAAATCGCGATCGCTTTCGGATCTATTTTTTTCAATTTCGCCAGCTTCGATTTTAATTCTTTTTCGTCCACCACGTCCGACTTGGTCAAAAAAAGATGCTCCGGTTTTTTGAGTAACGCTTTGCTATAAGCGCCGAGCTCGGCGCGGATCGTTTTGTAGTCGTCAACGGGCGAAGGGGATTCGGCGGAAATAAAATGGAATAGCGTTTTTGTGCGCTCGATGTGGCGGAGGAACTTCGTGCCGAGACCTTTGCCGCTTGATGAGCCCTCAATGAGCCCCGGGATGTCCGCGAGAATGAGCGAATAATAGGTGCCGAGGTTCGGCTCGAGCGTGGTGAAGGCGTAATTCGCAACTTTGCTGTTTGCGTTCGTGAGCTCGTTCAGCAGGCTTGATTTGCCGACGTTCGGCAATCCGACAAAGCCGACGTCGGCGATGAACTTCAACTCGAGGCGGAACTCGAAGCTTTCGCCGGGGCGGCCGCCCTGCGTTTGCGTGGGCGAAGTGTTGGTCGATGAACGGAATTGGAAGTTGCCTTTGCCGCCAATGCCGCCTTTCGCGAGCAATATTTTTTCACCGACCGTGGCGATTTCGACATCCGTGCCGTTCGTAAGATTGTGCGCCAATGTGCCGACAGGAAGTTTCAAAATAAGGTCTTTGCCATCGTGCCCGTCGCGGAACTGGCCGCGGCCTTCCTGGCCGTCTTCCGCGGGGAATTCTTTTTTAAAGCGGAACTGGCCGAGCCCGGAGAGATCGGATATTCCTTCGGCGTAGACGCTGCCGCCCTTGCCGCCGCTCCCGCCGGCTGGCCCAATACTCATTAAATTTTTATTAAAAGCCGCCGAGCCTTTGCCCCCGTGTCCGGCGGATATGCGGATTTTGACGTCGTCGATAAGCATTTTTCTATTTTACCCCAGAACGCACGAAGTAGATACGGATGGCCATTTGCAAAATAATATTAAGCTGGGTATGTTGTAAGCAGCTCGCCATAAACCCATTAGGGTACTTGAGCCTCGTGCCAAGTTCATTAGAGCTGGAAAGTGGGGTAGCATGCAGAGACAGGGAAAGAAACTCCATGTTTCGAGATATGTTGTTTTGTGGGCGGATCCATCGCCGGGCAAGCGGGATTGGTGCAATCCTCACGAGCTTGTCGTTGTGGCGCACCATCTCGTTCCATTACTAACCTTTAACTTCAACTTCGTTCTTGCGCCGTCTTCGAACGCGCAGACGGAAATGAACGCAATGCTTCGTAGGGCCACTGAGGAATTGACTCCGCTTGGGCTGTCGAGCGTGAGATCAATTTCTCAAATCGGAGGTTCCTTCGAGAAAATCGAAAACTCTGGAGGCTTGTCTCAGGGGAGAGGTCTAAAGGGTTCCGACCGGGAAGCAAAGAAATTTGTTAAAACAGTCATCGCTGCCTTTGGCGTCAGGCTGAAGCCGTTCTCAGCATCTGTAGAGCGGCAATATCTCGTCCGGCAAGGGGATCGGTGGAACCAGGAGGGAGATCTTCTCCTGAAAGAACTGAAAGAGGAGCGGTAAACGTTTTCAGCATCGCTGGTCCGCCTCGCATTCGCGGGGTGGGCCAGTTTTTATCTACATCTCCGCCTCCGGCTCCTCGGACTTGATCAGCTCCATCGTTTTCGCCGCAACCTGCTCTGGCGTGTCCACTTCCATGCCGCGCGCACGCGCGCTCTCGGCGTAAGCGGATATCGAATCGGTGGCATCGGAACCAACCGAATTTTTGCCAAAACCCGTCGCGGTCATTTTAGGATGCATCACGCTCACGATGATGTTATCCGGCTTGAGTTCCGTGCGTGCTGTCAATGAGATGGCGTTCAGCGCGTATTTTGTCGAGGCATATGCGGCAAGGTTCGGATAATAATTTTTGGAAACACGCGAGCTAATGTTGAGGATCATGCCGCCGCCCTGCTCGCGCATGTGGGGGATGACGAGCTCCATCGCGTAGGTCGGTCCGAACACATTCACGTTCATCATGTGGCGATATTTGTCGATGTCGATATGCTCGACGGGCCCCATCATGCCCACGCCGGCGTTGTTCACTAAAATATCAATGCGGCCGTTGCCGAAGTCGAGCGCGCGATCGATGAGGTTTTGAATGTCGGCCTGATTCGCCATATCAGTATGCACCGCGAGCGACCCATGCAGTTCGTGGGCCAACTCGCCGATCTTTTCATCGTTCCGCGCCGCGAGCACCACTTTTGCTCCGCCCGCAGCCAGTTTTTTAGCGATTTCCCTGCCGATGCCTTCCGACGCGCCCGTCACAATAACAACTTTATCTTTTATTTCCATGGTTTTGGCGCATTTATTGCGCGCTTAATCTTTTCTTTATGCCCTTTCATATATAATACCGATGGGCGCGTCAAAACATTTCACTCAGCCTTTTCTGTAACATTCTTTTTCACCGCCACTTCCTCCTCCGCATCTTCTTTTTCCTTCGTCCCTTCAAGCAGCGCAAAAAGCTTTTCCTGGAGGATGAGCGCGCCCGCCGTGCGGCGTAAGGTCTCTTCGTCGCGATCCGGATAGCGCAGCTTCAATTGCGCAATGTTCAGCTGTATATCGCGCTCCTCCGGCGCGAGCTGTTCTTTTGTCCTAATGGCCTGTATTACGAGGCTGGTTTTGACGTCCTCCTCAATAATGCGGCGTTCCTCTTTCTCTAATTCTTCGACGGTTTTGCCGCTTTGTTTGAGGTATTCCTCAAGTGGCAAATTGGCCTTCGCGAGCTGCTCGTCGCGATCGCGCATAAATTCGGAGTGCTCCTGCTCGACGATCATGTGCGGGATCTTCACTTTCGCATTCTTAACGATCTCCTTTATCATCTCGTCGCGCTTTGCCTCCTTGTTGTGAAATCCTTTTTCTTGTTCGAGGTTGCGTTTGAGCTCCACACGAAAATCGGCAACCGTGTTGAACGGGCCGAGTTTTTTCACCGATTCATCGGTGAGGGGAGCGGGCGCGGTTGCTGCGTTTTTCTTTTCCACCGACGCCATCATTGACTGTATGCGCGCGATCGCCTCGTCGATCTCCTTTTCGGTTATTTCCACTGCGTCCTTGCGTTCCGTGATGGTACGTCCGATCTTTTTATAGTCAGGGAGCGAAACCTCCGGCGAAAGCGCATAGCGGATCTTGAACTCCACCGGATTGCCTGGCGCAAGTTTTGTGACAATCAACTGCGGTCGGCCAAAAACGTCGAGCTTTTCGTCGGCGGCGATCTCTTGCATCGCGTCGCGTAAAGCCTCATCAGCGGCACCTTCGAGCAGTTCCATTTCGCCGACGTGTTCGCGCACGACCTCGTGCGGCACTTTTCCCTTGCGGAATCCTGGCAGTGAAAACTCGGAAGCCGCGTGCGCGAGTTCCGCCAAGATGCCTTCTTCGAGCACCGCTTCGGAGATCTCCGCCTGGAACTCGATCTCGCCGTTCTTGTCCGAAAGTTTCTTTAAATTAGTATATGATTGTGCCATAGTTCGTTGATTATAGCGCACTTCGCTGGGTTTTCAAATGATTTTATCGTGGCCATTAAGAATGAAGCGGCGCGGCACCCGAGAGGGTACCGCGCTTGGTTTAGAGGTTCAACACCTCAATGGGCACGTCGTCGATGATCGGCTCGCTCTCGAGGTACTTCTGATCGAGGCCGTAATGGAGTTCGGCGTGGATCCTCCTCCCTTTAATGAGGACTTCCGGCAGCCAGTAAGGGTCGCCGGGCATCATCATCTTAAAAGGAAGATCGTTAATGGGATATTTCTCCCAATCCGTCATCTCCTCGCTGGGCGTGAAGTTTCCTTCCCATTCGCGCGCGATGTACACGAACACCTTGGCGTGAAAGATGCTGCCATCGGACCGCCGGTTATAGCAATCCAAAATTGCAACGGCTTCCAGCTTTTCGGGGTCGATCATGATGCCCGCTTCGACTCCGACTTCCCGCGCCGCGGATTGGCGCCGATCTTCTCCCAGTTCGATGCCGCCGCCGGGCCCATTGAGGGTCCCAACTCCGATGTTCCGGGTCTTCTTTCCCAGCCACACCTCTTCTCCTTGGACAGGGAGAACAAGCGTAGCTATTCCATAGGCGTTGCTTTGGTCCATATTCATTCTCCACCTCCTTCGGAAGAGACAGACACTGCCTTCACTATTGTTGGATTTGCTGCAAAAGTCAATTTGACGGCGTCGCGGCGCGCGGGGTATAAAATAAGGAGCAATGTCCTGCGCCTTTTGATGGGCGCGATTGATAACGGTTTTCTAACCACGAGAGGGAGATAGAATGGCAAAAATCAACACTTCCGAATGGTCGGGGTATGCCACAACACCAGAGAAGTGCATCGATTCCCTCCTTGAGCGATTGCTCGGGATGGACAGCAGTGAACAGAAGCCCTACCTTCGGGGAATCCGGGAGATGATCGCCGAAATTCCTGATCGCGCGAGCCGCGCACGACTTACTTTGCAATTATGGATCACGTGCGGGGAGGCGAAGGACCTTGACGTCGCCGTCAGGTTTGGCCGCCGCATCGATGACCCGAGGATCAGGGATGGTTTCTTGATCGACCTCGCAAGCGCATTTCTCGTTCACGGTCGTTACAGCCAAGCCGGCGATGCGGCACGGGAGATCGGCTCGGCAGCGCGACGTGCGAAGATGCTGAACGACATCCATGACTATGTGGCCGAACATCGGCAGAACAGGTTTAGGCGCACTGCTGAGCGCGCTATCAAGCGGAAGACTTGGCGGCCCAGCCCGACGTGCTGGAAAGCAGCCGCGGCAGCCGCTTCATAGCAGTCGACAATTCAACACAGAGAACATGGGGTCGGACGCAGTTGCGTCGCGACCCCAGCTTTTTGTTTACCTCCCGCCGTTTTTTTTGTACTACCTATTCCTCACTCTTCTTCAAAAGCATAAAAAGCAAAATCAGTGCAAATGCCGTAAGGGACATCGTCGGGATGGTGACGTAGCCGTACTGGAGGAAATAGACATATTGGCAGCTGGGGCCGGTTGCGGAGCAGGGGACGATTGCGCCGCCGCCGAGTTGAAGGTAGGTGTGGTACGCGGCGACCGCGAAACCGCAGCACGACAAAACGAGGCAGCATTTTTCCACGAGCCGGTCGTAGAGCTTCCGGCGTTCCGCTCTCCGTCCGAGTATGGCGACAAAAAGAATGACGGCTTGGGTATAAAGGAACGCGCGCTGGATCCAGCAGAGCTCGCACGGCGCGAAGTGGGCGAATTCCGAATAGAATAAGCTGGCAATCGTTCCGCCGATCGCAATCAGGAACGAGAATAATATTGCTTCGTCGCCGATGAAGTTGGCTATTTTTTTACCCCAGCCTTTTTCCTGCAGCGATCCGAGGATCATCGCGAGCAGAGCAATGGCAACAATATCGGCAATGACGGTGCCAAAAGAGAGGAAGTCGGTTACTGTTTGTACGAGTGGTGTCATACGTTAGAAGTATATCACGTTGACGTTGGAAGCGGGCAATTGGTCTTCTGCGCGAGCGTTGCCGGCGATTGTACGCCAACAAGCCGTGAGCCGTCGCTAAAAACCCACGTTGGATAATTTTTCACACCGGCGGCGACGCAGCTTTGCACTTCTCCGGAGCCGCTGGGAAGCGAGCACTCGTGATAGGGGAGAAATTGCGCTCCGGTACCGAACTTCGTTTTTTGGTCGCGGCAGTGCGGGCACCAGAACGCGCCGTAGAATGTGGTACTGCTCTGCGCGATGCATTTTGCGAGCGAGTCGTAGAGGTGAGCCGGCGGCGGGAGGTCTTGGGTATAGATAAATATCGCAAGCGCGGCGGAAACGACGAACAATACGAGCGTCGTTATCTTTACGCGCCGCAGGCTTTTTTCATGTTCGGCAACGGTGGCGTGTTCTTCTTCCATACCAATGATAATAGCATTTTTGCGCCGCCCGAAACATTCTGTGTTCGGCGGGCGTAGTAGGGGTATGGACGAAAGAAAAGACGAAGCTATCGCCGCGGCGGTCCAACGTGGCGATTTTGATTCCTTTAGCGAGCTTGTGGAGCGATATGAGCCCAAAATGATCCGTTACGCGCGGAGATTTCTCTTTGATAACGATGATGCCAAAGACCTGGTGCAGGACGTTTTTATCAAAGCGTACGTGAAAATCAAGAGCTTTGATATCGATCGCCGATTTTCACCGTGGCTATACCGCATCGCCCACAACGAATTCGTGAACGCGCTCAAGAAGCGGACAAAAGAGCGCGGCAATGTTTCGCTTTTCGAGTTCGACGTCTTTTTCCCGCATTTGGCCGCCAAGGAGACTGCCGATAGCCGCACACAGCAGAACGAACTAAGGGCCATGCTCGAAAAATCCCTCAACAAAATCCCTGAAAAATATAAAGAACCGCTTATGTTGTATTATTTTGAGGAGTTGGATTATAAAGAAATAGCCGACGTGCTGCACATTCCTGTTTCAACGGTGGGTATACGGTTACAGCGTGGCAAGGCGATGTTGAAAAAAACCATTACCGAATGATATAACAACAATCACATGGAGGAAGATAAAATGAAAGAGAACATTATTGATGCGATAAAGACCGGCAAGACAAAAATGCGGCCACGGTGGTTTTTTGTCATTCGCACGGTTTTTGTGATCGTGATTGTCGTCATCCTTTTCCTTTTGCTGCTCTATCTCATCAGTTTCATCATTTTCGCGCTCCATCAGAGTGGCGTTTGGTTCGCTCCCGATTACGGGCTGAGCGGATGGTCGCTGCTGCTCGCCGGTTTGCCGTGGGGATTGCTCGCCGTTGCCCTCATATTGCTCATCCTTCTCGCGTTCATTCTTAGCCGCTACCCACTCGTCTATCACTACCCGCCGTTCTATTTTCTTCCCGCGTTCATTCTTTTCATCCTCTTGGGAAGTTTTCTGATCGCCGCGACGTCGTTCCATGAAGGGGTACTCCGCTATACCACACAAGAGAACGTTCCCGTTATCGGCAATTTCTATGAATTTGAAACAGGGGACTCTGGGAGCATCCACCGCGGGGAGATCATTGCGGTCACGCAAAACGGCTTTCTTATCGCGAATGAAAACGGGATCACCTCAACCGTGGTCGCCGCACCCGGGGTGTTTTTCGTCGAAGCATTTCACGTCGGCGAGGGAGTAGCCGTCTTTGGTGATCGCGAATCGGACGGCAGTATCCGGGCTTTTGGCGTGAAAATAATCTCGCCATAAAACCTGAAAGAAAGATAATTGTCGAGTGTAGTAATAAGCAGCTAAGCAAAGGTCGCACTAAAAAAATAAATCACAACAACCATGAATCAATTCGGGGAGAGCGGGAGGATAGCAATATCATGACCACTCCGGCCCGGCCCCATTCTCAATTGAATATATTCTCATAGCGAACCTCCCCTCGTCTTCGACCCGAGTGGGGGTTCGTGTTGTTACTTTAGGATTTTTATGATATAGTTAGCACACATGGCAGAATCATCCAGTTTTTATGGGCTTGGAATAGCGCCGAACATCCTTACGGTGCTCGATAAGTTGCAATATAAAGTCCCCACGCCGATACAGGAAAAATCGATTCCGGTGGGAATTGAAGGAAAGGATTTGATGGGGCTCGCGCAGACCGGTACCGGGAAAACCTTGGCTTTTGGTATCCCGATGATCCAGGCCGCGCTTGGCGGAAAGCCGGGCTTGGTTATTTTGCCAACGCGCGAGCTTGCGCTGCAGGTGCAGGAGGTGCTCGCGAAGATCGGCGGCTCGCTCGGTATTCGCACGGCGCTCCTGGTTGGCGGCGAATCGAACTATCGCCAAGTGCAGGCGCTTCATCGCTTGCCGCACATCGTCATCGGCACGCCGGGCAGGATCATCGACCACCTTCAACAGAAGACATTAAATTTGAATAAAGTCAGTATTTTGGTTTTGGACGAGGCGGATCGCATGCTCGACATGGGCTTCGAGCCGCAGCTCAAGCGCATTCTTGTTACCGTGCCGCGCGAACGCCAAACATTATTGTTCTCGGCGACGATGCCAAAGAATATTCTCGCACTCGCGAATTCCTACATGAAGCTGCCGCTGCGCATCGAGATCGCGCCATCCGGCACCACGATCGAGAAGGTGACCCAGGAACTTTACTTTATTGCGCGGAACGACAAGCCGCGCTTGCTCGAAAAATTATTGTATGAATACCGCGGATCCGTGCTCGTTTTTTCGCGTACCAAGCACGGCGCTAAGAAAATTGCCGCAAGCGTCCGCGCGCTTGGCCACACCGCCGCCGAACTGCACTCCAACCGCTCGCTCGGCCAGCGCCGCGAAGCGCTCGACGGGTTTCGCAACGGGAAGTACCGCGTCCTTGTCGCCACCGACATCGCCGCGCGCGGCATCGACGTGAAGGGGATCGAGCTCGTGCTCAATTATGACCTGCCGGACAATCCGGAGGATTACGTGCACCGCATCGGCCGCACTGCGCGCGCCGGCGCCGCCGGTCGGGCCATTTCTTTCGCCACGCCCGACCAGAAGTTCGACGTGCGCGATATCGAGCGCTTGATCCGCGGGACATTGCCGCTTTCCAAGGTTCCCGAGCTGCCGCCGGCGCGCGCGAGCGACAGTTCCGCCGACCGTCCGTCATACGATCGTCGCCCGTTTTCATCGGGTCGCCCGTACTCGCCGCGCCCGCCGTTCCGAAGGCCGGGGGGCGCTAGCGCACCGCGTCCGGCAGGAGCGCCGCATGCCGGTTTTTCGCGCCGTCCATCGTCGGGCGGCCGTCCTTCAAGTCGTCCTCCAAGCCATTCGTCGTCATCGTCCCACCCGCACAGTCGTTTCCCGCAGCGCGGCCGTTGACAGAAATCGTTGGTTTAGTTAATATATAGTTTGTTCTACCCATCTCACCTGTTGAGGAGCAAGAAAGATGTCAGCAACCACGATTTTCATGACCCTTCCCGGCGTCATTACCGGGAGCGCTCCAACAAGTACAATCGACCAAGATAGAATCATCTGGCGGGATACTGCCAGGAAGATGAGGGCTGCCGCGAAGCTTGCGGCGAAGAAAGAAGAGGCTATCTGCTGCTTTATACAGAAGGAGTCGCATGCAGGTCTCTTGGCCGCCGTCGAGGATTCTGAGGGCAACGCTCTTCTCTCGCCACACTTCGGCAGGTGCAAGAAGCGTTGCGGGAAGAAGCTTGATGAGGCGAAGGCACGTCGCCCTCTGCTCGCCGATGCCGTCGAGCGCACACGGGTAGGGACGTTCCGCCGGCTGATGTTCCTCGAGCATTATTTGCTCAACCCCGCGCCGGAAACGGCGCCAGCGTCAGAATAGACACAGATCAGGAGGGTCCGCAGTTCATTACGAGCTGCGGACCCTTTCATTTTTTATTATTGCGCTTTTTTAGCTTCTCCTTTCGAGCGCGCTGCCGAGCGTCTCATCGTCGGCAAATTCGATCTCACCGCCCGTTGGCAATCCGCGCCCGAGGCGGCTTATTTTTTTTGCGAGCGGCACGAGTTCTTTCATGATGAGCGAGCTTTGGAAATCGCCGAGCGTCGTCGGGTTGAATGCAAGGATGATCTCGTCCGCCTGGCCGCCCAAATCGTTCTGAATGAATTTTTTGAGACTTGCCAGTCTCTGGGTTTGCCAGGTTTCCAGGAAACCGGTTTTCGGGATTGGTCCGCTCACAAAGTAGCGGCCGGTGAACTTTTTAGTGTTCTCGAGCGAGAGGAAGTCGGTTTCTTTTTCCACGATCATGATGATGCGCTGATTGCGCGCGGGATTTTTGCAGACATCGCACAGCTCGCCATCGTTCTGATGGATGAAAAAGCACCGCTCGCAGGTCTTGATGTTGCGGAGCGCGTCGATGCTTTGCGCGAGCACGTGGAGCGCATCCTTTTTTTCACCGATAAGATAGAACGCCAATCGGATCGCCTGCCGCGGTCCGATCGACGGAAGCTCGGCAAGGTTGTCAGCCACTTTTTGCACGGGGTCAGGAAGTTTCATCATATGGAAATAATACACTTAAAATATTTAAAACCCAATGGAAGCGATTGTCGGTTACGGAGGAAGCTTTTTAGATCCCTATGCCTTAAATGCGAATAATTTGCATTTAAGGCATAGGGATAAAAACGCCCTGGTCTCCCTGGGGAGGGGTCGTGGGGATATGGGATATGCTAGAGCGCTGGCAATTCGTCGTAGCGTTTTTCGATCGTCTTGAACGTCGCGCGCTCGGAGTCGAAGAAGAGGTCCATGTCGCGCAAGGGGCCGTTGCGGTGTTTTGCAATACGTAAATGAACCGTGTTGTCGGCAGCCGAGGCGGTGTCGTTCGGATTGCGCTCGTCGCGATAGATGAACATGACGATGTCGGCATCCTGCTCGATGGAGCCGGAGTCGCGAAGGTCGGAAAGGCGGGGGATCTTGTGGTCGCGCTGCTCAAGGCCGCGCGAAAGCTGCGAAAGTGCGAGGACGGGAACCTTGAGCTCGCGCGCGAGCGCCTTTAACCCGCGCGAGATCTCCGTGATCATGTTCACCATATTGTCGCTCGAGATACGCGGCCGGATGAGCTGGAGATAGTCGACGACGAGAAGGTCGAGGCCGTGCTCAACCTGCAGCCGCCGCGCCATGGAGCGCATCTGGAGCACGTTGAGCGACGGGCTATCGTCGATGAAAAGCTTGGTGCTCGAAAGGCGGTCGAGCGCGCCCTGGATCATCGAGAACTCGTTGTCGTTTGAGATGCGGCCGGTGAGGATGTTCCACAGCGGAACCTGCGATTCGGATGAGATAATGCGGTCTTGCAACTGCTCGCGCGACATTTCGAGCGAGAAGACGCCGACCGTGAAGCCGGCTTTCGACGCGTTGCGCGCGATGTCGAGCGCGAGCGAGGTTTTTCCGACGGAAGGCCGCGCACCCAAGATGATGAGCTCGGATTTTTGCAGGCCGGAGAGCGTCTCGTCGAGCGCGGGGAATCCGGTCGGCACGCCGCGCAGTTTTCCGCCGCCGGCGTGGAGGCTTGCGATGCGCTCGTACGCGGTCGCCAGGTCATCTTTTAATGCCGTGAAATTCTGCGGCAACGATTTTTGCGAGATCGATAAAATCTTCTGCTCGACATCGTCCAACAGGTCTTCAACTTCAGCACCCGAGCTGAAAACATTTTCCGCGATCTCCGCCGATGCCTTCACGAGGTCGCGCAGAATTTTTTTCTCCTTTACGATGGTCGCGTAGTGCTGGACGTGCGACGCGGAGGAAACCTGGTTGGTGAGTTCCGCCAGATAGGTCGAACCGCCGACCTCTTTTAATAATTCTTTTTCCTTGAGATAAGTGGTCAAGCTCAAGACATCGATCGGCTGATGCTTTTCATAGAGCGATAAGATGGCTTCATAGATCCGCTCGTGTTGCGGCAGATAAAAATCATTCGGCACCAAAAGATCGGCAACGCGGAAGATCGCGTTCTTGTCGATGAGCACCGCACCGAGCACGGTCTGCTCGGCTTCCAGGTTTTGCGGCGGAAGCTTTAGTTGTGACTTTTTTGTTGGGGGCATGGGTTACTAGAAAAACCTCTTCGCTACATAGGGGCCAGAGTCGGTATCCCTTATAGAGTATCCTAATGCTTCTATCTCTTTTCTCAAAGCGTCGGACTGGATAAACTGTTTATTACTCCGAAACTCCTTATATTGCGACAGTTTATCAGCGATTTCTCGATCCTTTTCAGGAGAGTAGGTCATGGCATCCTCCAATTTGAGGCCAAGCACGGCGTCGAACTTCAAGGCAAGAGCGATTTTCTCCACTGGATTCCCATCGAGTCCGTTCAACATTTCATGAAGGATCGCAAGGGCTTGGGGGATATTGAGATCATCATTCACCGCTTCTGCGAACGCCTTTTCATATTGATCGAGGACCTGCTTTCTGAAAGGGTTTTCGTCAATAGATACCTCTCCTTGTCTACTATAATCGTTGATCGTTCGATACAATCGCTCGATGCCATTCCGCGCCGCGTCCAAACTTTCCCACGTGAGATTCAGTTTGGTTCGATAGTGTGCGCCGAGTGTGAGATAACGGAAGATGAGGGGGGAATATCCTTTTGCCTCCAGATCGCTCACCGTCAAAAAATTTCCTTCCGATTTCCCCATCCTGTTATTATTGATGATCAAAAATTCGCCGTGCATCCAAATGTGCGCGAGCGGCACATCGTATGCCGCCTCCGATTGTGCGATCTCATTTGTGTGGTGCGTGCCGATGTGGTCCACGCCGCCGGTGTGGATATCGAACGGTTGCCCGAGGAAATGGCGCGAGATCGCGGAGCACTCGATGTGCCATCCGGGAAACCCTTCACCCCACGGCGATGGCCAGTGCAATAAATGTTTTTTGAATTTTCCTTCCAGTTTGAACCATAATGCAAAATCCGCAGGATGTCGCTTATCATTGTCCACAACGACTTCCGCCCGGGCACCCACAGATTTTTCTTCAAGTGACTGACCGGAAAGCGCGCCATAGTTCTTAAATTTGTTGACGTCAAAATAAACGGCGCCTGGCGTGTCGTAGGCATATCCCTTTTCAAAAAGCGTCTGGATGACCGCAATCTGTTCGCGCACGAATTTGCTGGCCGGTGCGATGATGTCGGGTTTCACAATGTTCAGTTTTTCGAGATCGACAAAAAAGGCATCGGTATAAAATTGGGCCAATTCTTCCACGGATTTTTTCTGCGCCGCTGCAGCTTTATCAAGCTTGTCCTCGCCTTCGTCCGCGTCGCTCGTAAGATGACCGACGTCCGTTATGTTCATCACGCGTCGTACGTCGTAGCCGTCGTATCGCAAGACCCTTTCAAGAATATCCTCAAAAATATATGTGCGGAGATTGCCGATGTGGGCGAAGTTGTAGACGGTCGGGCCGCAGGTATAAAGACCGACCCAATCCTCGTGAATAGGTTTCAGGACCTCTTTTTCCCGCGAAAGGGTATTGTAAAGCTTGATCATCCGGCCGATTAAAACCATCCTTTGCGTTTGAAATACGTTGCGAGCGTGATCATGCCGACCGCCATAATGCCGATGATGATCCAGAACGCGTAGGGGAGTCCGACGATGGGCGTGTCGCGTGTGTTCATACTGAAGAGCGCGGCAATGAGCAGGAATGGAAAGGTGAGGAACGAAAGCGACGTGAAGGTCTTCATCGCGCTGTTGATCTTCATATTCATCAACTGGTTGTTCGTGTGTTCGAAATCGGAGATCGCCTCGCGGTAGTCTTCGAGCTGATTCACGATCTTAAGATGGTCGCCGATGAGATCGTTCAAATAAACTTCGGCGCTCTTGCCCCAGAACTTCTCGCCTTTCGCGAGGAGCGAATGGAAGATCGGCCCCTGCAGGCGGACGATGATGCGATATTCGGAAACGTCACGCTTTAAATAGGTGATGCGCTCCAAAACCTGGCGCTCTTTGTCTTTGAATATCTCCTTGCCGACCAGCTCCACTTTTTCGCGGATATGCCGCAGCTGGCGCTCCTCGTAATTGATCAAATGCTCAATGAGCGTGTACATCACCTCCATCGGGCTTCCCATCGGTTGAATATCGAACGTGTCGATGATCTCCTTTACCGGGTTGTAGCGGACGGTGATGATGGTGTCTTTGGTAATGATGAAATCGATCTCAGCGCGCGCTGACGCCTCGTCCTCGGTGTCATAGATCGGGAAATAATAGATGAAAAAAAGATAGTTCTTATAGGCTTCAACCTTCCCGCGCGAAGACGGAACGCGCAATTCGTCGATGATGACCGGATGGACATCGAACTCCTTTTGGATCCAAGCAAGGTCTTTTTCGAGCGGCTTTTCGATGTCTATCCACGTGACGTTCTTGCCTTTTTTGATTTCCATAGAAATATTGTACCACACCGCTGTGCTGGCATACTTTGCACACAAGGGGGTCGCGTCGCGATCAGCTGATCGCGCGCTACGTCTCCTCGCCTACGCTCGTCCGACATACCCCCTTGTGTGCAAAGTATGCCAGCACAGCGGTGTGGTACCGTGCTTCTATGGAAACGAAAAGTGAGCTGCCGTCTATGCTTAAATTTCAGCGATTTGCGTCTTCTACCCAATAGCTTGGAATCGGTTTTGAATAATTTGTATCGGCGTCTTGAATGAAATGCCCATATGCAATCGTTTGTGGTTGTAGTATCGCAAATATTTCTTGAGTGCGCCATTAAT
>Ga0182030_10000649_pt1 | contig 67174 bp, 57 predicted proteins | sample 812S3MmetaG_FD_121299 | JGI IMG/M metagenome (GOLD analysis project Ga0182030, IMG submission 121299) | Permafrost microbial communities from Stordalen Mire, Sweden - 812S3M metaG (Illumina Assembly) | ecosystem: Environmental > Terrestrial > Soil > Wetlands > Permafrost | place: Sweden... | reverse complement strand
GTTCAGCCGGATGCAAAGCGAGCGGGCGCGAGAGGCGGCGGAATATCGCGCCCAGGGCTCCGAACAGGCGCAAACGATCACCGCGAAGGCAGATCGCGACGTGGTTGTGCTGCGCGGCGAAGCGCAGCGAAAAGCCGATCAGACCAGAGGCGAAGGCGATGCGGAAAGGAACCGAATTTTTGCCGAGGCCTATGGCAAGGACCCCGATTTTTTCGCCTTCTATCGTTCCATGCAGGCCTATGAGGCCGGGCTGAAGCCGGCCGAAACCCGCATGGTCATTAGTCCGAAGTCTGATTTCTTCCGCTTCTTCGGCGCGCCCAATGGCCAGCCGGCGGCGCCTGCTCCGCAGCCGGCCGCGCCGCGCTAGAGCGCGTTCCGATTGGATGGAACCATCCAATCGATAAGAACTCGCTCCAGATCAATAAGTTTGAGCATGTTCTGATCGAAAAAGTCGATCAACTTTTTCGGAACATGCTCTAGGCGATTTTTCTTCTTTTCCCCACGTGAAATTCGTAGAAAGCTCGGCCGTCTTATGATGGAATTCGCCGGCCGAGCTTTCCGCTTCGGCGAGCTTGCGAGCAGCCGATGTCTGACAGACCGCCCAACATTCAAGATGATTTCATCAAGATCGGTTTGAGCGATCCGTTCATCCGCGCGATTGTCGGAATGGTCGCGATCGCCCTCGCCGCCAGCTTTGTGGTCTCAACCCTCGGCGGCGGCTTGAAGGCGGCCCTGGGAGTTGGACTCTCCCTGATGTTCGGCGTCGTGCTCGTCGTGTTGAGGGTTCTCCTCACGAATGTTAACAGCGTCTTCGTCAAATGGCTGTGTTTCATCGCCTCGGCGATCATCGTCTTTGCTTTTCTCGCTTTGGCTGTGCTTCTTGTTCCGGCTGTTACGATCTGTTGGCCGCAGGTCTATCACGACGACCTCGGGCTACCCGCTTGCTCGATGGCGTCGCCGCAGCCAGTCCAGCGGCCTTTCGCGCCGGTCCCTTATGATGGGCGCGGTATTTCGATGGACCCTGCGAACAACAAGTTTTGGATAAGGGTCAACTATCGTCCTCCACGGCAGGCGGACGCCGAACGCATCGTTGGGGCCCTGCGCCAGGCCGGCTATCGATCCGATGCAATCGCGACCGAGCTCAATGAGGTTCTGACGGATGATCGATCCGTCGGTACATCGCTGGTGAAGACGACGAGCGCGGCGCGGCCAATCGTCGACGAAGTGAACCGTATCCTGACTCTGGCCATCCCATTAAGTAGCGGGAGGATCAAAATCTTCCCCGATGATGTGCGTGAGTTCGCCAATGGCGATATTCAAGTCGATTTGTTCTGAGAGCTTGATCAAATCGACGCGACGCTGCGCCACTATGGAGCAGGGGAAAGAAGATCTCAGACCAGCGTGTTCACGGTGCGCCAGCGCGCCGCGGTCACGCCTGGCTCGAGGGCGAGGCGGCCAACAATATATTCAAGGGCGATCTCGCGCGGCTTTTCTGACTTGAGCGTTGCATTGACGGCGACTCGGTCGCTCCCCTCAATATCGACGCTTTCAAGCTCCCGAAGATGCAGGTCGCTGACGCCAAAGCCCTGCACCAAAAGTGCGCGAATTTGCGCTTCATCGACGCCCCGGCAGACCACGTTGACCACATAGGAGGTTTCGACCTCCGCGCTTTCGATCGGCTGGCGATTGATCAATTTGACCATTGGCCGAAGCACGAGATTGACGACAGTCACGAGGGCGACGGCCACAAGAGCCTGCGCCCAATGTCCTGTGCCGGCCAAAAGGCCGACGGCGGCGGAGCACCAGAGCGTCGCGGCCGTGTTCAAGCCGCCTACATTGACGCCTTCCTTCCAAATGACCCCGGCGCCGAGAAAGCCTATGCCGGTCACGACCTGGGCCGCGACTCGCGTCGGGCTCGTATCGGTGAATTGGCCCGCGAAGACGACGAAAATCGCGGCGCCCAGCGACACAAGAGTATTCGTCCGCAATCCCGCGAGCCGCTGCCGCCACTGACGCTCAAAGCCAATCACGCCGCCGAGCACGAGAGCAGCGAGAAGATTGAGCGCGTCCTTCTGGAATGCGGGATCCAACGCCGTCATCATCAGCTCTTCTCCACTCTCGGGAAGTTTTCGCGCGACGGTCACTCTCCTAAAGAAGATGCTTGCCCGGAAGAAGTCCGCGTGCGAATCCGCAAATCTCGCAGGTCCGCGCGATAGCTGCGCCGTATGACAGTTGGATGACTGCCGATGCGGCCCAATCGATTCTTTGCGGCGGCAGCCGAGTCAGCGTTGTCCCGGCCGCCTTCGCTTAATAGGCAAATCCGCTTGAAAAAGAGCATATTGAGGATTGACATGCGAGGCTGCGAGACTCATTTCATCACCAGCGGTCCGGCCAATCCCGACTCGCACATCCCCTTAAAGGACAATGGGCAATAGATTTTCAGGCGGCGCGAAGCTGGCGCGCCCCAGCCGGGCGCCTCAATCCAAATTCCACGCGGCGGCGATCGCGTGAGACGTTCACGGCAAGCCTAAGGTCCGCCGTCCGCTCGCTATCCGCCGCGCCAAGACGGTTGGAGGTGAGCCATGATCCCAAAGCTCCTCGCTTTTTCCGACGTCATGCGCAAAGGGGCCGCGACGGGCGCCCGCGACGGCGCCTTTGCTCGAACCAATGGCGGACGCTCTACGTCTCCCGCCGCAGCCATCCAATGCGTTCCCCGTTTGCGCAAACCCCTCGAATGCAGGTGGCGGATCGACCCAAAGACCGGCGCTCTGTCCGCGGTCTGGTTTGACCCGACAAATTCTGCCGCCCAGGGCTCATCCTCGGCGCCGGACGCGATGGACGCCCGAAGTCGACTCGGCAAATGCCCTCGGCTTCCGCACCCTTGGCGCCAGCGCAGGGTTCAGGCAAGCCGCGCCCGGCGATCCAACCCGCCCGGCAAAAGCCGCGCGGGCTCGGGTCGCGCCATGCGCCAGGGTTGAAGTCGCGGGCCGCCGCTGGCGGCTTATGAACGCGAGGGGGCTGGAGAGAGACTCGACTTGCGCAATCCGTCAAGTGTCGTCAATGCTCCATCGCGCGACCTCTAGCCCACGGGCGTCCAATATCGAGAATCCATGCGGCAGCGGCTTGTGAACCCGCTGAACGATCACATTGGAAAAAAGCGACTTTGCGTGCGTGACGACTTGGTCGAGCCGGGTCAAATCGCTCGTCATCCGGTCGAGGACTTCAGGGGCTACACCATCCTGACGTGGTCCAACAAATTCGATCTGGAACATTGGAGCCTCCCGCTTGCATCGCGCGCAGCAGCATGTGTTCGCTGATGAAACGAAATCACGCCCGGTCGGTTCAAACTCAACCGAAACTTAATGTCGCGCCTCCGATATGGCGAACGCGCGCGGCGGCCTTGAGCACAAGCGTGAGCGGTACTAAATGAGCCTTCCCGCGCTTGCAGAGGGCGAGGCTTTAAATTCGGCATAAGAACCTCCTCTTGGCGGAGGAGTCACCGTCGAATTCCCAGGCGCGGTCAACTTGGAGCTTTTTCAATGACGCCTAAAGCAGTCGACGCCAAAGCCAACGCGCCTCGCGGCAGTCTCGGCGCATTGGCTTTGGGCGCCCTTGGCGTCGTCTACGGCGATATCGGGACGAGCCCGCTCTACACCCTGAAGACCGCCCTTGAGTGGGCAGGCGGGAGCGCGACCCCGGCTGTCGCCTTGGGCATGCTGTCGCTGATAATCTGGACGCTCTTGATCACCACGTCGATCAAATATGTCGCGGTCGTCATGCGTGCGGACAATGAGGGCGAAGGCGGAATCCTCGCATTGATGTCGCTGCTTGGCGTCAAGCACGGCGCCCGCGTCGGCATTATCGCCATCGGGGCGCTGGGCGCGGCCTTGCTCTATGGCGACGGCGCGATCACGCCGGCGATCTCGGTCATGAGCGCGCTCGAAGGACTCAAGCTGCCGTTCCCGGCGATCGCATCCTATATCGTCCCTCTCTCTGTCATCATTCTACTTGGCGTTTTCGCTTTGCAGCCGCTCGGCAGCGCGCGGATCGGCAAATTATTCGGCCCCATCATGACCATCTGGTTCATAACGATCGGCGCGCTGGGGCTTGGCGGCCTGCTGCGCTATCCGGGCGTCTTGGCCGCGATAGATCCGCGCTACGGATTAGACTATCTGTTCACGCATGGCTTTACCGGATTCCTCGTGCTCGGCGCGGTCTTCCTTTGCGCAACCGGCGCCGAGGCGCTCTACGCCGACATGGGCCATTTCGGGCCGCGCCCGATAAGGACGGCATGGTATGGCTTGGTGCTGCCCATGCTCGTCCTCAACTACGCCGGCCAGACCGCAGCGGTGATCGAAGGCGGGGTCACTGCGGGCGCCAACCCATTTTTTTCGCTCTGTCCGGGGCCCCTGCAGGCGCCGCTCGTGCTGCTCGCAACCATAGCGACGATCATCGCCAGCCAGGCGATCATTAGCGGCGCATTTTCAATGACCCGCCAAGCCATTCAGCTCGGATTATGTCCGCGCCTGAACATCACCCAGACCTCGGCCGAAGGCTATGGGCAAATTTACGTTGGCTTCGTCAATTGGACATTGATGGCGCTCACGCTCACGCTGACGATCGCGTTTCGCTCCTCCGACAATTTAGCGGCGGCTTTCGGCATTGCCGTGTCGCTCACCATGTTGCTGACGTCGATTCTAATGTTTCGGGCGATGCGCGACATTTGGCGCTGGAGCTTGGCCTTGAGCCTCGCGGCGGCCGGCGTGTTCATCGTCGTGGACGTGTCCTTCGTCGCCGCCAATTTGATGAAACTCTTTGAAGGCGGCTGGGTCCCCCTTCTCGTCGCCGCGATCATATTCTTTCTGATGTGGACCTGGCGCGAAGGCCGGGAAGCGATGATCGCGCAATTGGAGCGCGACACGCTGCCGCTTTCTCTCTTCATCAAACAGGCGGCCGGAAAGCCAAGGGTAGAGGGCGCCGCCGTCTACATGACGAGCCGGACCGATGTGGCGCCCGTGCCGCTCTTGCATAATCTCAAGCACAATAAGGTGCTCCACGAGCGCATCGTGCTTCTCTACGTGACGACAGAGAACATTCCGCGCGTCGTTGCCGGGCACCGCATCGAGGTTCGCCACCTCGAAGAGAATTTTCATTCGGTCGTCGCCCGTTACGGCTTCATGGAGCAGCCGAATATTCCCAAGGCGCTCGCCCGCTGCGCCACCCAGAACCTCTCCTTCAATATGATGGACACATCGTTTTTCGTCGGCAGGCTCATCATCGCGCCGGCGAAAGGTTCGAGATGGCACAGGATCAAAGTCAAGGTTTTCGCGATCATGCATCGCAACGCGCTCTCGGCGACGGAATTTTTTGCAATTCCGCCGGACCGCGTGGTCGAGCTCGGCGGCCAGATCGAGATTTGACGGCAAAAGCCGGCCCTACCCCGCTCTTGCTGAAATTTCCGTCTCGAACGCGAGCTCGGCTCGAAGACTGTCGAGATCGCGGTTGATCGTTGCGACGGCCAAGAGCTTGCCTTCATGACGATAGCTTATCGCGCAGTCCCGCGCATCCAGGCTTCCGTCTATCTCGGCCCCGTCCCAGGCTTCGGCATGGCCGACATAAGCGATGGCGACGTCATATTGCTCGGTCCAAAAGAAGGGGATGGCGTCGAATTTTTCGCGACGGCCGAGAATGTTGCGCGCCGCCGTCTGACCCTGGCGCTCGGCGACCACGAAATGCTCGATGCGGATTCGCTCGTCGGTCAAAGGATCCGGCCAGCGCGCGATGTCGCCGGCGGCGAAGACATTCGAGACGCTCGCCTCGAGATATTCGTCGACCAGCACGCCGCGATCAATGGTGAGGCCGGCTTGTTCCGCCAAGGCGGTCGCGGGCCGCACCCCGACGCCGATAACGACGAGATCAGCTTCAAGGGTCTCGCCATTCTTCAGCGTCACGTTGCGCGCGTCGATCGAAATGGCCGTCGTCCCGAGATGGAATGTCACGCCATGGTCTTCATGCAGCTTGCGGATGAATGTTCCCACCTCCGGTCCCAAGATGCGCTCCATCGGGATCGCCTCGGGTCCGACCACCTGCACTTCGATATTGCGCGCGCGAAGCGCCGCCGCGACCTCGAGACCAATGAAGCTCGCCCCGATCACGACCGCGCGTTTCGTCGTCAGAGCCTTGGCGACCAGGGCGCGCGCGTCGGCAAGCGTGCGCAAATAGCGCACATGCGGAAGGTCGCCGCCGGGCATCGCGAGGCGCACCGGTTCGGCGCCGGTCGCGAGAAGCAGCGCATCATAGGCGTATTGCGCTCCATCCGCGAGCTGGACGCACTGGGCTTTTGTATCGATGGCCGCAATGCGGGCGTCAAGCCTCAGGTCGATGCCATGCGCTTCATAGAATTTCAGAGATCGCAAGGGAATCCAATCGTCCGGCGCAGAGCCGGCGAGAAAGCCCTTCGAAAGGTTTGGGCGGTCATAGGGGGCCGAATCATCAGCGCTCAATATCGTGAGGCTGCCGGAATAGCCTTCCCGCCGGAGCGTTTCCGCGGCGGCGTTGCCGGCCGCGCCGCCGCCGACGATCACGACCGACCGTGGCAAGCCCGGCGCAGCGAGGGCGGATAGTCGCGGCGCGGTCTCGACCTTGTCTCGGACAAAGATGGTCCCATCCCGCTGCTCGACGCGCCAGCAGGACACCGGGTTTAGCGCCGGCGCGCGCAATGCCGCCCCGGTGCGCAGGCTGAAACAGGCGTGATGCCATGGGCAGCGAACAGTCTCATCAACAAGAAGTCCCTCCCCGAGCGGTCCGCTGTAATGCGTGCAGACGGCGTCTATCGCAAACAGCTCTTCGCCCCGGCGCGCCAGCAACACGGCCTCATCGCCAATATGGCCAACAAGCATATGGCCGTCAGCAATACTATCGAATGGGACGCCTTGGCTGAGATCCGGGCCAACCGCCTTTTCAGCTTCTTCTTCACCCATCGAAACCTCCTCCGCCCATGAGAGGGCGCGTTGACAACGCCCGGCGGCGTTTCACGTGGATCATTGACGCAATGCGTGTAGCGTAGACGTTCGCGGCCGGTCGAGAGTTCCATCCTTCGACTCCTTACAGCTTTCGCTTTGCATTCATGTCAGCGCGCGCCCATTTTAGGGTCGGCGCCTCCGCGCGAACCGGCAAATTGCCTATCGGCGTCAATCCAACGAGCGAGTTTCCCTATGACCTCTGCAAAAGCCTCGTTGATCCCGAACCGCATTGACGTCGCCGAACTGATGGGAGGGTTCGGCCTCCCCGAACGAGGATTGGCGCAAGGCGACCTCATCGTGCGCTCGCCGATCAATGGCGCTGAAATCGCTCAGCTCGCTGCGTCGTCGCGCGGCGACGTCGGACGCATGATCGGCGAGGCGCATGCGGCGTTTCTCGCCTGGAGAGCTGTCCCGGCGCCGAGACGCGGCGAACTTGTCCGCCTTTTCGGCGAGGAGCTCCGCTCCCATAAAGCCGCTCTGGGTCGTCTCGTCTCGATCGAAACCGGCAAGATCCTGCAAGAAGGTTTAGGCGAGGTTCAGGAAATGATCGACATCTGCGACTTCGCGGTCGGTCTTTCGCGCCAGCTTTACGGGCTCACCATCGCGACGGAGCGGCCGGCCCATAAAATGATGGAGACCTGGCACCCGCTCGGCGTCGTCGGAATCATCAGCGCCTTCAACTTCCCCGTAGCAGTGTGGGCGTGGAACGCGGCAATCGCTCTCGTCTGCGGCGACGCCCTCGTCTGGAAACCCTCTGAAAAAACGCCGCTCACGGCGCTTGCCTGCCAGGGTCTGCTTGAACGCGCGGCTCTACGCCACAACAAGGCCCCGCCGGGCCTTTCCGCGATCATCCTTGGCGGGCCAGAGCTCGGCGAGGCGCTGGTCGATGATCCTCGCGCGCCGCTGGTGAGCGCGACGGGCTCCACGCGCATGGGCCGCGCCGCAGCGCCCAGGATCGCCGCCCGCTTCGGCCGGGCGATCCTCGAACTCGGCGGCAATAATGGCATGATCGTCGCGCCGTCCGCCGACCTCGATCTCGCGGCCCGCGCGGTCCTGTTCGCCGCAGCCGGGACCGCGGGCCAGCGTTGCACCACGCTTCGCCGGTTATTCGTGCATGAAAGCATCTATGATCGCTTCCTGTCGCGCTTGAAACAGGCCTATGCCCAGATCGCGGTCGGCAATCCGCTGGAAGCCGGAACGCTTGTCGGTCCGCTCATCGACAAGCGCGCCTTCGAGGCGATGCAAGCGGCCTTGGCCGAAGCGCGCGCCGAATCTGGCGTCACCACCGGCGGCGAGCGCGTCCATGCCGAGCTTTGGCCCGACGCTTATTATGTGCGCCCGGCCATCGTCGAGATGACGGAGCAGACGCCGCTCGTTCGCCGCGAGACCTTTGCGCCGATTCTCTATGCGATGCGCTACTGCGAGCTTGATGAAACGATCGCGCGGCACAACGCCGTCGCGCAAGGGCTCGCCTCCTCCATCTTCACCAACGACCTGCGCGAGGCGGAGCTATTCACATCGAGCGAAGGCAGCGATTGCGGCATTGTCAATGTCAATATCGGCCCATCAGGCGCGGAGATTGGCGGGGCGTTCGGCGGGGAAAAGGAGACCGGCGGCGGGCGCGAGGCCGGCAGCGATGCCTGGAAAGCCTATATGCGCCGCGCCACCAACACCATCAACTATTCGCGCGAGCTGCCGCTGGCGCAAGGCATCCGATTTGAGCCGCCGGATGGGCCCGAGTGAGTTTTCGCTGGGACGCCCTCTGGGCTTAGAGCCTTTCAAAAGCCTCCCCTCATCGTGAGGAGCCCGAGTCAAGTTGGGCAAAAATATTTCGCCCGCACAACTCTTCGCGATCCCGCCTATGTCATCGAAATGTCGCGACGGCGAGCGCTCTTGTGCGCCAAGAGGTTTTTCGACGCGCGTCAATGGCGGAGCCGGCCCATGGATTTCTACAGGCGTTTCACTTTCCTCATCTGCGCTCCGGCCTTTGCAGAACTTGACCTAGAAGGGCTGCGGCTTCTGCAAATCATCACCGCCATCGAACGGCTTGGCGTTCAAGTGGTGCGCGCGCCTAGGATCGAGGACGCGGAACTCGCCGTCCAGACTGACGCCGCTATCGGCTGCATGGTGGTCGATTGGGGCAAGAAAGGCGTCGAGGGAAAGACGGCGACGCTCATCAATCTCATGCGCCGGCGCGGCCTCGAAATGCCCATTGTCATGCTCGTGAGGCGCAAGCAATTCGAGGACATCCCCGTCGAGGTGCTCGACTATATTGATGGCTATCTCTTCCTCGCCGAAGAGACGCCGGAGTTTATTGCGAAAAACCTCGTGAGCCGCCTCAAGCAATATGCGGAGACTTTAAAGACGCCATTCTTCGGCGCCCTTGTCGACTACGCCGAGCAGGGCAATCAACTCTGGACCTGCCCCGGCCATAATGGCGGGGTCTTTTATGGACGAAGCCCGATCGGCCGGATCTTCGTCGAACATCTCGGCGAGGCGATTTTTCGCGACGATCTCGACAATTCCGTGCTCGAGCTTGGCGACCTTCTCACGCATGAAGGCCCCGCTCTGCGCGCCCAGAAAGAGGCAGCCGCGATCTTCGGCGCGGAGAAAACCTATTTCGTTTTGAACGGCACGTCATCGTCGAACAAGATAGTGCTTTCGGCGCTTGTCGCCGAAGGCGATCTCGTGCTTTTCGACCGCAACAACCACAAGGCGGCGCATCATGGAGCGCTGTTTCTCGGCGGCGGGATTCCCATCTTCCTGGAGACGGACCGCAACTGCTATGGCCTGATCGGACCGATCTATCCCGAAGCGCTCGACGAGACGCGCATCCGTGAAAAGATTCGCTCACATCCGCTCGTCAAGAACCCTGAAGCGTGGCGGCGCGAGCGGCCTTTCCGCATCGCCGTCATCGATCAATGCTCTTACGATGGGACGATCTACAACGCGCGCATGATCCTCGAGCGGATCGGCCCTCTTTGCGACTATATCCTCTTCGACGAGGCCTGGGCCGGCTTCATGAAGTTCCATCCGATATTCGCCGGCCGCTTCGCCATGGGCCTCGGTGAGCTCGGGCCGGGCCATCCGGGAATCATCGCCACGCAATCGACCCATAAGCAGCTCGCAGGCTTCTCGCAGGCGTCGCAGATTCATGTGAAGGACAGCCATATGCGCGGCCAGGAGCGACGGGTCGGGCATCAACGCTTTAACGAGTTCTTTCTGCTGCACGCATCGACGTCGCCCTATTATCCCTTGTTCGCCTCGCTCGACGTCGGCGCGCAGATGATGAAGGGCCGTTCCGGCGAGATCCTGTGGGACGACACCATCCGGCTCGGCATCGAGCTGCGCAAAAAGCTGCGCGCCGTTCGGAAGGAATTCGAGGATCGCGAACGTGATCCGGCGCGGCGCTGGTTCTTCGACGCTTTCGTCCCCGACCGCGTCTCTATGCCAGCCTCGCATCCAGGCGAAGCGCGGCGAGAGATCGCCTGGGAGAGCGTTCCAACCGATGCGCTTGCATCGGACGCGCGCTATTGGGAGCTAAGTCCTGGCGCGGCCTGGCACGGATACGGGCATGTCGCGGAAAATTTCGCGATGGTCGATCCGATGAAGCTCACCTTGCTCACGCCCGGCTTCAACCGGCGCAGCGGAGCCTATGAGGCGCATGGGATTCCAGCGCCTGTGGTGGCGCAATATCTACGGGAGAACCGGATTGTCCCGGAAAAGAATGATCTGAATTCCCTTCTGTTTTTGCTTACCCCGGGAGTCGAGTCGAGCAAAGCCTGGACGCTGCTCAGCGCGCTCGTCGCCTTCAAGCGGCTGCACGACGAGAATGCGCGGCTTGAGGAGGCTATTCCCGAATTCGTCCGGCAGAGGCCTGGCCGCTATTCCGGATTGCGGCTGCGCGACCTCTGCGCCGAGATGCACGGGTTCTATCGCGACAATCGCGTGAGCGCCTTGCAGACGGCGCAATTCGCGCCGGACCATCTGCCGGAAATGGCCATGCCGCCGCATGAAGCGGTTCGCCAGATGGTGCGCAATAAGGTCGATTATCTTCCGATCGAGAAGGTCTTTGGCCGCGTCGCAGCCACCCTCTTCCTTGTCTACCCGCCTGGGATTCCGTCGATCGTTCCCGGCGAAAGACTTGATGAGCGCGCAAGGCCCATGCTCGACTATCTGAAGATGTTTGAACACAGCGCCAATCTCTTCCCCGGATTCGAGGCGGAAATTCAGGGCGTCTATCGCGAGACCGAGCCGGACGGATCCATGCGCTTCTACACTTATGCGGTCCGGGAGTAGCGATCGCAATCGGCGTCGAGGGATCAGATCAACGAGAATCGCCGGGAAGAACTGAGGGAAGAGACATGTCGCCGGGGCCGAGCGAGCGTTGCATCAAGATAGTGTCGGTCCATTTGCCGAACTTGAACCCTATGGCCCGCAAGAGGCCGGCGCGTTCGAACCCGAATGACTCGTGCAGCAGAAGCGATGGAGTGTTTTCTGCATCGACATAAGAAATAATCTGGCGGTACCCGGCTTCCGCGCAGGCGTCGATCAACGCCGGAAGCAGATGCCGGCCAATGCCTGAACGAAGATGATCCTTATGCACATAGATCGAATGCTTGACCGCATATCGATAGGCGGGCCGCTTGCGAAAGGGAACAACATAGGCGTAGCCGACGACAACGCCCGCACGTTCCGCGACAAGGTGCGGGAGACGATGCTTGAGCATCGATTTTCTTCTCCGCTTGATGTCCTCGGGATGAAGCGGCTCCGTCGGATAATCGCCGACGCCATGCTGAACGTGATAGGCGTAGATGGAGATCATGGCCGGCACGTCCTCTTCGGTCGAAGGACGCACGGTGATGTCAAATGGCTGATCGAGCATATCCTGACTTCCGGGCTTCGGCGCTCCGGCCGGCCTGGGCGGCGACCGAGATCCCTGCGCCAACCGGGAGGTCCAAGGCCGCACAACGAACTCGGGGATCGAGACGCCCTGCAGAACAACCTCGGATTCCGGCCGATCGGACTTGATCGAATCAACATGCCGATCAAGGCGACTCTTTTGAGGAAGCATCATTGAAAAATGAAGACTTTATGACAGTTGAGGCGCTTTCTCCAAGGCGGGACTAAGAATCGCCCCTGCCTGTGCGGGAAAAGGCCTGATCGCCCTTCGGATGGCCTGTCCGTATGCGGCTTAAGCGCATTTGACGCGCATCAAACCGTTCCGACGGCGAAAGCGCATGATGTCTCGCCTAAGACGCTTTGAGGGAGGCGAGCATGCGGCTCAGTTCAAGCGCCATTTCCAACGGCGCCCCGACGTTGAGCGCGCGGCCCGTAAATTCGTCCTCGACGAGGCCGGTTTTATCGGAATCTACGAGCGATGACTCTCTCCAATCCGGAGATTGGCGCGCCTCGCTGATTTGAGGGAAATCAATCCTTCAACTCAGCAATGGCCTATTTGAAAAACGAAATAATGGTGCGATCGGAGAGGAACCGTCATGTACAAGCATATTCTCATTCCCACTGACGGCTCAGATCTCTCCAAGCTTGCCATTCAACATGGCATCTCATTGGCTAAAGCGACAAAGGCCCGGGTCACGAGCATAACGGTCATAACGCCAAGCCAGCTCTTCACGCTCGAGCCGGATATCATCACGGAAACCGTGGAAGATTATAAAAAGCACATGGTCACCTTTGCAACCAAATGCCTCGATCAGGTCAAGACGGCGGCGCTTGCGGAAGACGTAAGTTGCGACGTGATGTATGTTGAGCACGACCATCCCTATCAGGCGATCATTGACGCCGCGACCAACCAACACTGCGATCTGATCGTCATGGCTTCGCATGGCCGGCGGGGAATTTCCGCCGTCGTCCTCGGCAGCGAAACCGTCAAGGTTCTCACCCACAGCACGATTCCCGTCCTCGTCTACCGCTAGGGACCACGATGGAGCGCGGCCGGTCTGGAAAAGGCGCGCCAAGCCTAATCGAAGCGCAGACCGTTGCAATTCCGCCCATCGGCCTGCGTGGAACCATGCGCATCCCACTTGGAGCCGCCGCAATCGTCGTCTTCGCCCACGGCAGCGGGTCCAGCCGATTCAGCCAGCGCAACCTGGCGGTGGCTGAGGCGTTGAACAATCAAGGCATTGCGACGCTCTTGTTGGATCTCCTCACGTCCGAGGAAGAAGCTGATCGGGTCAATCTGTTCGATATTCCGCTTCTGGCGGGCCGCGTCGTTCACGCCGTGGAGTTTGTTAGCCGCGAGCCGGCCACGCGGGCGCTTCGCATTGGGCTCTTCGGAGCGAGCACCGGCGCGGCGGCGGCGCTTGTTGCAGCGGCGCGGCTTGGCGATCGCGTCGCCGCAATCGTTTCTCGCGGCGGGCGCCCCGACCTTGCCGGCGCCGCGCTTGACCAAATACACACGCCGACGCTTCTAATCGTGGGCGGCGTCGACTACGCCGTCATTGACCTCAACGAGCAGGCCTTCGCCCGGTTGCTCGGACCGAAAGCGTTGGAAATCGTGCCCGGCGCGAGCCATCTGTTTCCTGAACCTGGCGCCCTCGAGGCCGTGATCGATTTCGCTGCGAGGTGGTTCCGACGCTATCTTGTTCCAGCTTCGGGAAAATGAAGCGGCGTGACTGCGACGGAGGGAAGGCTAGCATGAGCTTCAGGAATCGGTCGGACGCTGGACGAAAACTGGCGGCGAGGCTCGCAACATACAAGGACAAGCAGCCGGTGATCCTCGCTTTGCCGCGCGGCGGCGCGCCGGTCGCCGCCGAGGTCGCGGCCGCGCTCCAAGCGCCGCTCGACCTCATCCTGGTGCGCAAGATCGGCGTGCCCTTGCAGCCTGAATTGGCCATGGGCGCCGTCGTCGATGGCGATTCGCCGATTATCGTCCGCAACGAGGACGTCATTCGCCTCGCGGGCGTCAACGAGTCGGAATTCCAAGCCGTCTGTGATGACGAGCTCGCTGAAATCGAACGGCGGCGGCGGCGCTATATTGGCGACCGCCCGCGGCTCGACGTCAAGGGCCGCGTCGCGATCGTCATCGACGATGGCGTCGCGACAGGCGCGACGACCCGCGCCGCCCTGCAAGCGATCCGCTCGCGCCAGCCGCGGAAGCTAGTGCTTGCCGTGCCTGTCGCCCCCACCGATGCGCTCGCCTCCATGCGCGAAGAAGCCGATGAGGTCGTCTGCCTCGAAGATCACGAGATATTCGGAGCGATCGGCTATTTCTACGACGATTTCCGCCAGACGACCGACCAGGAGGTCATCGATATTCTGGCGCGCTTCCCCGCCGGATCGGGCGACGCTGAGCGCGGCGGGGCGAAAAGCCATGACAAATGAGATAGCCCAAAGCCGCGTCGCCCTTTCGAAACATTATTTTTCGAATGCCGGCGGCGGCGGTTTCTCCTCCTTGGCGCCTAAAGCAAATGGTGCTTGCCAATCGCGCTGACCGTGCTGGCCTGCGGGCCTTTTTCTCCGATCTCCTCGACAAAGCGGACCTCGGATCCGACCGTCAAATGATCAAAGGCGTTGTCGAGAACGCTGTTGCGATGAAAGTAGACCTCACGGCCGTCAGGGGTCTCGATGAATCCATAATCCTCGCCGGCGAGGAATTTAGACACGCGGCCATGATCCTCCACTTCATGCGGCTTGACCTGACCGCGCAGCTCGCGGGCGGCGTCCTCGATTTGACGCCGCGCCGCGGCGAAAGCATCCTTGATCGCTACTGCAATATGTTCATGTTGGGGCGCATCGCCATGCGTCTTGCTGACAATGATCTCCTTGTGCTCCGGCATCGCGATGCGAATGTCGATCTTGAATAGATCGCCGCTCCGATGTCGCGTCTGCGGCGCAATGACCGTCACGTTGCAGCTCGTGATCCGGTCGTCGAATTTGTCGAGCCGCTTGGCCTGCTTTTCGATTTCGGATCGAATCGCCTCCGACGGCTCCGAATTCTGGAATGTGATTTCAAGCGGCGCTTGCATTTGACCAATCCCTTATCTCGAGACCTGTTGCGTTCAAGACAGCGTCGCTGGGCCTGTACGTCATGTCGAAGTGGCGCCCCTGATCCAAGATGGCGGTCGCCGAATGTGAAACGCCGCAGCTCAAGCGACGCTTCCCGCAATGGCGCCCCGCTCAGAGACGGCCGGTTTCGAAGCCTTCGCAGGACAGATCGAACTTCGAGAGACCCTCCTCGAGAAAGTCCGAGACCTGCGGGATGCCGATCAGATAATCAGCGGTCGAGCCCTGGCGTCGGCTCCGCGCCTCCGAAACGGCGGTCTTCCATTCCTCCGGGGAGAAATCGCCGCGTCCCAGCCAGCACAGCGCGACGAGCTCGCATTGCTCATCTTCGTCCATGCTATCGATAAACTCCTTCAGCTCCTTGCGGACGCTGTCGTCCTTCCCCGACGCGTATACGCTTACGAAATTGTCGTCGCTGGCGTTGGAGGACTCATCCACATCCGCATCTTCGTCCTGGACGTCGAACTCGCGCGCCTTGATGATGACGAAGCAGACTTTGTCGGAGTTGATGTCGGGCATTGTTAGCTCCCTGCCGCGCTGTGCAGTCGCTAACCTTCTACGCCCGCCGGCAAGGCGGAATCTTGCGCCAGATCAATTCAACGGGGCGCCCGGCGCGCCTATGCTGAATCTTGACAGGAACGTGGGTACATCGGCGCGATTACATATTAGCTCTGCGTCAGTTGCGCCGCGTCGCGAATGGTTCCCGACAGGAACGCGACGAAGTTCAAGTCGCTTGATATTCGTTCGCGCACCGCTTGTATGATCTCGCGCCGTTTGCTCGGGTTTCGCCGCAGTCGCTCCATCTTGGAATTCAACTCTTCCGCGTTGCGGTACATGAACTGTTCCGCCAAGCTTCCGAGCTCTTGACGGAGGTCCTCCTTCCAGTCGACGAACATGAATCCGCCCGCTGCGAAACAGTTCAACACCTTTGCGTTGCTGCCGTTAATGAAGGGCGTATGGGTGATGTCTACCGCAAACTGGTAGCGCGCATAAATCTCGCCAAGCTTTTCGAATGGAACGCTGCCCATTGCATTGAACAAGCCGGAACGGCCGAGGTCCGCGACGAAATCCGGATCGGTGAAGCCGCCGTAAAAGTCGATCGGCGCCGCAAGCGATTTGAACACCGTCGTCCTGAAGGCCGTCAGGACAACGTCGGTCGTCAGCGGCCGTCCGAGCGACCAAAAGAAGGAATGGTCGGGGTGAAGCTCGGGGATCCCCGCCGCGACCTTTTGGGCTGCAATCTCCTCATAGGCGCGCCAAGCGGCCGTTCCCCAGTCCTTGCACTTCACATGGGTCACGTAGTCCTTGATCTCTTGCACCACCGGGTCGTCGCCATAGGCCGAGATGGCGCCGCCCGCGCTCAGATTGCCGACGAAGAGGACGCGATCCGCGATCAGACCGTTCGGCAGCTCGGGCTGGCTGTTCAAGAAGATATTGTGGCCGGGAACGACGTAGCGCCGAACCGAACCGGGCTTCCATACGCCCAATCGGTCGAAGACTTCGATATGCCCGGAGTCCGGCACATAATGGATAAAATTCTTGCGGACCAATCCGTCAGTGAGCTTCGCGAGGCTGCCCGGAAGCGACTCCTGCCGCTGGACCGGCGCATAGCCGAGAAGAAACTGCGGCGCATGCGTGATGAGATGGTCCCAGAGCATGATGATCGGCACGCCGAGCTCATCGGCGAACACATTGCCAAGCGGCGTCGGGCGCTGCGGAAACGTCAGATAATCCCGAAACCTTTTTTTGTAATAGGAGGCGCGCTTATCGAGGATAAGCCCATAAGACGAGTTCGGCAGCGACAAGCCGACGTTCGGCCGAAATTTACGCGCGGCCTTCATTTGGGCGGCGAACCTTGCGTCGCTGCCCGACAGATAGGCGTCGCAGTCAAACAGGAATATGTTTGGGAAACTTGGCCTAAGCGATTCGACGATCGTGAGCGCGTTCTGCCAATCGTTGCCGCCGAAATATTGGCGCGGCGGCATCGCTATGATCAGACGTATTGAATCATATTTTTCGTTCTGACTCATCGAAACCAGCCGCTCGCCCCGAAATGATTGCGGTAAACTTTGCCGGACAGAGCGCCGGCGATTAGGACAGCGTCGCGCCAGACGTCCGCGTCGCTCGAAGAATATTCGCGACCGCATCGGAGACGATGTCGACGAATTCAAGTGGCATCGTCGGATAGAATGGAAGCGATACGGTCTCGTCCCCCATCCGTTCGGCTATCGGAAAATCGCCGGCCCTATGGCCGAGCGCGCCGGAGAAATGCGTCAGCAAGTGAATGGCGCGATAGTTCACGACAGTCTGAATCTGCCGCTTGTTCAATTCCGCGATCAAGCGATCCCTCCCGCCCTCGCTGATCCAGATAGGGAAGAGATGACGCGCATGCACCGCGTCGGCGCGGGTTGTCGGCATGCGAACCGCAGGAATTTCGCTCAGCTTTTCAGCATAGCGCCTTGCGAGCTTCTCGCGCTCGCCGAGCTTCGCGTCCAGCCGCTTCAATTGCGGAATCAGGATGGCCGCCTGAATATTGTCCATGTTGTATTTCCAACCCAACAGGGTTGCATCCCAATGGACATATCCTTCGCGATGACGATCGGCGGCGGTCTTGGTCATTCCGTGTAGGCGCAGCAATCGCAGCTTATCTACCAGATCGTCGCGGTCCGTCGCGACGGCTCCGCCTTCCCCGCAGGTCAGGTTCTTCGTTGCGTAGAAGCTGAAGCATGCGGCGTCCGAAAGCTGGCCTGGCCGGACCCCATCGCGAACGCCTTCCACGCAATGGGCGCAATCCTCGATGATTGCGAGGCCGCGCCGGTCGGCGATCTCGCGCAGCGCGCGCATGTCGCACATCAAGCCATAAAGATGCACGGGGAGGATCGCCCGCGTGCGCGGGGTGATCGCCGCTTCGACTCGGCGCGCGTCGAGATTGCCGGTGTCCGGCTCGACATCGACGAACACCGGCTTTGCGCCCGCCTCCTGGATCGCCGTCGCCGTCGCTATGAACGTCATGGGCGTCGTGATCACCTCATCGCCCGGGCCTATGTCGAGGGCCAGAAGCGACATGTGAATCGCGCCGGTGCAGCTCGTCACCCCCAGCGCGTGGCGGCGGCCGAGATAATCGGCGAACATGCGTTCGAATTGCGCAACCTTATCGCCTGTGGTGAGGATCGGGCCCGCGAATACCTCGGCGATCTCGTCAAGCTCCGGCCGGCCGAGGTCATGACGATAGAACGGCACCGGTTGGCTCAATGGAGTTCCCTCTTTCCGGCGGCGTTGATGATCGGGATATGACGCATCCAACGCTGCGGAGTCCACCAGTCCTCATTGGCCACATACCACGAGATCGTTTCGCGCAAGCCGTCCTCGAAAGAGACGCTCGGCTTCCAACCCAGGGCCTCGATGGCCTTTGAAGCGTCACAGGTATGGCGGAAGACCTGGCCCGGCCGGTCGCCGGTGAAGTGAATGGGGCTTGCGGAATTATGCATCGTGGCCTTCACGGCTTCGGCGATCTCGCGCACGCTGACGTCCCGCCCTGTTCCGAGATTGAAGACCTCGCCGATTATCTTGCTGGGCTCCGCGTGGATCAGTCTGTCAAGCGCATCGCAATGATCCTGGACGAAGAGAAAGTCGCGTCTGGCCGAGCCGTCGCCATGCACATTGAGCGGCTCCCCCAAAAGGCAGCTCGTGACGAAGCGCGGGATGACTTTTTCGAGATGCTGAAAAGGACCGAAATTATTGAAGGGTCGGACGATCACCGTCGGAATGCGATAAGTCATCCAATAGGAGTAGACGAGGCGATCCGCTCCGCATTTGGCGGCGGCGTAGGGGCTCATCGGGTTCAGAGGATGGTCTTCGTCCATGATCGAGCCGGTGGCCGTGCCATAAACCTCGGAGGTCGAGATATGGACAAACAGCTCGACGCGGTCGCGATGGCGGAGCACGGAATTGGCGACGACCTGGGTGCCGAGAACATCGGTCTCGAAGAATAGGCGATTGTCGAAGATCGAGCGGGTCACATGCGACTCGGCTGCGAAATGCAGGACGATGTCGGAGCGGGAGACAAGAGAGTCGACGACATCGGCGTTCAGAACATTGCCGTACCAGAACTCGAACCGGTCGCTGTCGAAACTATTCTCCGGCAGGTTGGTGATGCTGCCGGCATAGGTCAGCGCGTCGAGGACAAGGATCTTGTAATCGGGATATTTTCGATAGATGTGGCGGACGAAGTTGCTGCCGATGAATCCGGCGCCACCTGTGATCAAAAGCGTCTTCACGCGTTCCCTCTCAGTACGGAATTGCTGTTAGACCCGACATTGAGCACCAAGTCCAGCGCCGAGAGGCAGGGAATGAAATCTCCGTGGAGCTGCGGATATGTAGGGTGATCGAAGTTCTGCCATTCTACGCCAATCCCGGCGTCGCGGAAAAGCCCGGCATCGAGATAGTCCTGCGCCGCGTTCCCGGACAGATATTTGCTCGCCGAGAAATGCTGGCAGATCGCCAAGAGACGCCCGCTTTTATCGCCCTCGATCCCGAGCTCGGACGACCTGAACAGCGGCCGCTGAAAAGCGAGCCATCGGCACATCATGTCGACGATGGCGAGATCAATGTCCACGAGAAACCGCCAGGTTTTCGTCAGCACGGCTTCGAGCTCTGGAAGATAATCCGCGACATAAGGAGCCCGCGCGTAATTCTGACGAATGGCCCCGATGATCTTGCGCGGCCAGTTTTGCTGATAGTCGATTTCGGCGTCCAAGATCCTTTGACCGTGCTTGCTGCTATGCAGCACAGGAATTGTGACCCAGGCTGGGCCCGACGGCGACTTGATCCGATTGCGGTTGCGCCAGCCGTGCTTGTCGAACTGCACGTCGTCATAATAGACGAACACGTCGCTGCGAAACATTTGATCGAAGAATCCAAGCCACGGCAAAAAGCCTGGTTGAAGAATCACCACCGTGGTCAACCCACATCCTCCAGATCCGAAGGACGCCCTAATAGGAAATTTTGGCGCAAGCGACAAGCAACGGCGCTTTTTAGCGCAAGGCCCCGGCATGGAGGGCTCCTCACGCGCATAGCCGGCAGAACGCCTGCGCGAAGTCCGCCAGATCCTGGTCAAGCGAGGGAGCAAAACAACCGCCGTCCGCCCGGTCCCACGCGGAGCATTGCGGTTGCCGCTTCCCGTCCAATGCAAGTTCGCCGCGTTCGATCGCGCGGACCACTTGGAGCGCGAGGGGCACGGCGCGTTCGAAAAGCCTGCGCCCAAGCGTCGTCTCCACGTCGCCCGCCAGGATCGGCGCAATCGCCTGCCCGAGGATCGGGCCGTCGTCCATCCCAGGCCCAACCATGTGAACCGTCACGCCGGCGACCCGCATGCCGCTCGCCAAGGCCTTGCGCACCGCCCCGAAACCGGGGAATAGTGGCAAGAGCGACATATGAACATTGAATATTTTGCCTTGCAAAGCGTCGATCGTCCGCTCAGCAAGAAGCTTATCGAAAGTGAGTCCCAACCAATCGATTCGATGCTCCAAGAGAGCCGCCGCGAACGCATCGTGAAAGGCCTCCGGAGCCTTGCCTCGTCCTCCTTCGATCAATTGCGAAGCTATGCCGTGGCGGCTGGCGACCGCTTCGATGGCCGAGGGCGCGCTGACGATGACCAGAGCGGGCTTTGTCGCAAGGAGGCCCTTCGCATTCGCCTCGATAACCGCCTCCAGGATGCGGCCGCGCCCACCGACGCCCCACGCCAAACGCAACGCGTTGGATTGCATCAATCCTCCAATCAGGTCGCCCTCCGCCCAGGCGGACAACATCGAACGCGCTGCGCATCTAATTCCATTTTCACGCGGCCCCGAAGAACTTCTCCCACCATAGCTGGAACATCATCAAGTTCCAGATCCTTGGACCATGATTTGCGGAGCGCGCATAATGCGCGTCAAGGACGGCGCGGACCTTTTCCGGGCGGATGAGGCCATGCGCGGCGAGGCGCGGCGGCGCCAGCGTCGCTTCGACCTTGTCGCGGAGATTGTGCAAAAGCCAATAGTCCATCGGCAGGACAAAGCCTTCTTTGCGGCGGTCGATGACGGACTGCGGGATCAAGCCCCGCACCGCCTCTTTCAAGATATGCTTTTCACGGCCGTTGTGGATCTTCAGCGATCCGGGAATGGTCGCGGCATATTCGATCAGGCGATGGTCGAGAAACGGCGGCCGGACCTCGACCGAATGGGCCATCGACAGGCGATCGACGAAGGCGAGCACCTGGTCAGGCAGCAGGGTCGTGAAGTCGCAATAGAGGGCGCGGTTCAGCGGGTCCTTCGTCTGCGCTTCGGCGTAGCGCTTGGCGATGAGATCGCGCGTCTCGACGCCGCCTGAAAGAGCCAGCATCTTATCCGAAAGCAGCTCTTTCTTTTCGCGATCGCTCCAAAGGTAAAGCGAGGCGCGTCGATCAACCTCGCCGCCGCGGTCGAAGACAGCCAAAAGATAGTCCAGATTGTCTGAAAAAGGCGCTAGCAGCTTTGCTTCCTCGGGCGTAAGACTTCCCCGCGCCCTATCCCGCAACTTCTCAAAATAATGCAGCGGCTGCGCGAGCCGATGCGCGAGATAGCTGCCGAACAATTCGTCCGCGCCGTCGCCCGACAATGCGACTTTGACATGCTTGGCGATGAGGCGGGTCACGAAATAGGTGGAGGTGACTCCGGAAAAGGGTTCGTCGAAGGCGTCGAGCACTGCGTCGATGCTGTCGGCGACTTCTTGAAATCCTAAGACATATTCATGGTGATCAGTGCCGAACTCGCGCGCGACAAGGCGCGCATAGTCCTGATCGGCAGTCTTATTGTCCAACTCATCGGAATAGACCAGCGAGAAAGTCTGGACCGGTCGGCCGCCGATCTGCGCCATGAGCGCGACGACGCTTGAGCTATCGACTCCACCCGACAGATAGGCGCCGAAGGGAACGTCCGCGCGCATCTGCAAGCGGACCGCATCCTCAAGCAGAGCCCTGATGCGCGCTGCGGCCTCCTGCTCTTCAAGCTGAAGATTCTCCGCAAAGACAGGGCGCCACCAGGTCCGCTGCGCAAGCGCGCCGTTTTCGAAGACCGCGAATTGCCCAGGACCGAGCTGTTGAACGCCGCGGAAGGCGCTCCAAGGGGCCGGAATGTTTTTCAGGCTCAGATAGTGCGACAGCGCCGCGTAGTCGGGCTCGCGCGAGACCGAAGGATGCTGCAGGATCGATTTGATTTCGGAGGCGAAGATGAGGCGCTCGGCCGCCCTTGCGAAATAAAGCGGCTTGATCCCGGCCCGATCGCGCGCAAGCAGCAGGCGGCGGCGCGGTATGTCCCACAAGGCGATGGCGAACATGCCATTGAGCCTGTGGAGAAACGCGTCGCCATGTTGTTCATAGAGATGGACGAGGACTTCGGTGTCGGAATGATCGGTCCGAAACCTATGCCCTTGCGCTTTCAGCTCCGCCTGGAGCTCAGGATAATTGTAGATCTCTCCGTTGAAGACGACCGCGATGGTGTGGTCTTCATTGAAAATGGGTTGCTGGCCTGTTTCCAGATCGACGATCGCCAATCGACGCATGCCGAGCGAGACGTCGCCGTTTTCCCAATATCCAGCTTCATCCGGGCCACGATGCGCAACGACATCCGTCATGCGCTGCAAGGTTCGCCTGTCGGGCCCTCCCGTGAAACCGCATATCCCGCACATGCCGAAGTCAGGAAGCCGCGCCGTCGCCGGCGGCCGCTGATTGGAAATCATCGTCAAGGCTCAACCGGCCAAGCTTCGTCTGCCTGTTGGCTTCGGCGTCCTTCACGACCTTCCAGTAATTGTGCTGCCAGGAGCGATATTTCCAATCGGGGCAAGTCCGGCACATGGAAATGTCATTGCCCTCACGCGCAAGATGTTTGTCGCGATAGTGCTTGAACCCCTCGCCATGCCAGATGTCACGAATGCTCTGCTTGCCAACCATCCCCATGCTGGTGTTCGCCGCGATGTCGTAGCCGCAGACCATCACATTGCCGCGGCTATCGATATTGAGCCGCTCGAAGATGAAGGGACAGGGCACGTCCTCCGTGTTGAGATAAGGCGCCGGATCGGCCGAGCGCGACGCGTCGAGATCGGTGTTGACGCCCCAAGTCAGGAATTTGCGCTTGATGAAATTATCGACGCCGATTTCATCCCGCCAGAACTGCTCGACAGCGTCTATGTCGACGCCCTTCTGATTGACTCCAGAGGCGACAATCTTGGACGCGCTGCCCAAGCTGTTGCGCATGTCGATCATGCGGCGCGCGTTTTGAAGCAACCGCTCCCATTTCAATCCCTTGCGCACGATGGCGTAAGTCTCCGGATCGCGGGCGTCGACCGAGAATTCGATCATGTCGAGCCCCGACTCGAGGAGCGGAAGCGAGTTCCGCTCCGTAAAAGCGGAGCCGTTGGTGATGAGCCCGATCTTGCAGCCGACCCTTTTCGCGTAGGTGAACAGCTCCACGGCTTGCGGATGAAGCATCGGCTCGCCGCCGCCGGAGATGCGCAGATAGGCCCCATGCGGTCCGGCCTCGTCGGCGATCTTCTTGAAGATCTCTTCCGACATGAAAGGCGCATCTTTATAGGTGTCGCGGATATTCGAATTCGTATAGGGGCAATGCGGGCATTCCGCGTTGCAGGGATAGACGAAGGACAAAACGAGCATCATCGGAAACTCGGCGGCTTCCGGCCGGAGCCCGTATTCTTCCTGCACATGCGTCGGCTGGCTCGCCTTGCCGCGCGGCGCGACAAGGCTCTCGCTGAGAGCGGCTTCAGTCATGTTGCACCTCGAACTCGCTTGGAAAATTGTCCCGACTGACCCTGAAGTCGGTAGTCTCCGGGTCATACCAGAACGGCCGCGTTCCCGGCGCATTCTTTTTCTCATATTCCGCGCCGGCGGTCTGCCAGTCCCGGCACCCTTTGCAGACCTCGGGGATGTCGCTCCAACGATGTTCGCGATGCGGACGCCGCAGCTTCTCTCCGAGAACAGCCCATAGCTCGCGCACCGACATGTCGTTGGCGTTGCCGGCCTTGAACATTCCCTCATAGTCGACAGCGCAGGCGACGACGCTGCCGTCCTGATGGATGGCCATCGTGTTATTGCCCCATGGGCATGCGATGCGGAAAGCTGTCTCGTGGTCGATCCGGTCGGAGCGAATCGATCCGCTCGCCGTCCATTCAAGCTTGGGCCGAACCTTGACCTCCGCGCCGCGATCCTGCCAATATTTGCGGAAGGGTTCGACCTCGTGCTCGTTTTCGGCCATCAAGGAAAACTGGCAGATGATCGCCGGAAATTCGCCGCCGCTCGCCTCCTTGCGACGCAGCAGTTCCTCGACCCCCGCGTAAGTCTCCTCCCATTTGCCGAGATAGCGGATCTTCTCGTAGGTTTCCTTCGTATAGCCGTCCAGGCTCAGGATGAAACGCTTCAACGGCGAGCGAAGGATGCGGTCGATATGATTGAGCCGCAGCAAAAGGCCGCCGTTTGAATTCAGGACGAGATTGGCGCAGCCGACCTCGGCGGCGTAATCGATTCGGTCCCAAATCTCCTCGCCCATCCCGAGCGCCTCGCCGTAAAAGGTCGGCCAGATTTCCGTATCAGGCGCCTCGCGGCCGATTTCGGCAACGATTTTGTCCCAGAGGGCGCGCTCCATAGGCCGCTTCGGACGAATCAGCTCCTTATGTGAACAGTGAACGCATTGCTGGTTGCAGCGCGACGTATTTTCGATCACGAGTTGTGGCGGATAAGCGAATTCACGGAGCTTCGACTCGATGGACAGGAGCTTTGCTTCGATAGCCTTTTCCACGGCGGAACCTTTCGAAAGACCGGCAGGACGGGCGTTCGCCCTGAGGGTCCTGGAGCAAAACGGATCGCGACCAGCTTAGTGCGGCGGCGCGTGAGTCAATAGATTTAGCGAAACCTTATCATGGCGGCACCTAACAAAAGTACAATTTTTGTAGCGTCAACAGATAAAACGTGAACATTTGTGGCAATAAAGCGGCCGGAGCCCAGAGCAACCGCGAGCCGCCATGGTTTCACGCGCGAATCATCTATCGACTCCCAGTGGGACTACGCCCGTCGCGCGCGCCATTAGTGCGATTTCCATCGATCGACTACGGCCCGCGCGCCTCGTAATGCGCTGTGGCGTCGAAGGCGTCGCGGCAGTCTCGCCTCAATTGGCGGCGCCCTCGGGACGGAAGGCGCCCGGCGGGATCAATCCCGGCGTGACGTAAGCGTGGTGGAGCGCGTCGAGCTGCGCCCAAAGCACATCGCATTTGAAGCGCACCGCGCCGACGCAGGCCTCCTGTTCCGCGCGCGTCTTGGCGTTCGCCTTCACATAGGCCAGCGCGAAATCCGCGTCGCGCGGCGCCTGCGACAGACGGCGCTTGAAATAGGCCATCACGCCGTCATCAATGAAACTATAATTCTCGAGCATGCCGGCAATGCGCTCCCGATGGATGGATGGCGCAAAGAGCTCGGTGAGAGATGAAGCGACCGCAACGACCAGAGGCTGCTCACGCACGAAGCGCACATAGGATTCGACGATATGCCTGGTCGCCGGCAGGGCGCCGCGGAAGGAGGTCACATAGTCGCGTTCGAGACCGAGGCCGTCGGTGAGGATGAGCCAACGTTCGATCCCGCCGGGCTCATCGCCAAAGCCATCGTGATCATGGATGCGGCGGATCCATTCGCGCCGCAATTCACGATCATGCACCCGGCTGATGAAAGAAGCGTCCTTGCGCGGCACTCCCTCTTGATAGCAGTAGCGGTTTAGCGCCCAGGCCTGGACCTGACCCTTGTTGAGCTTGCCGCCATGCAGAAGCTTATGAAACGCATGCTTGTCGTGATAACGCTCCGCGCCGACGGCGCGGATCGCCGCGTCAAACTCTTCGGGCGACCAGAACTCGGACGCGCTGGCTAGCGGTTGCGACGCCTGATTCATATGGTGAGCTCCATTCCATCGTAACCGATCTCCCAGCCCGCCGCTTCCGCCGCTTTTCGTTCGGGCGAAAACTCATTGAGCACGGGGTTCGAATTATTGATGTGAATATAGATCTTGCGCTCGACGCCGAGCGGAGCGAGGCCCGCGATTGAGCCCTCCGGGCCGGACATATTGACATGGCCCATGCGCGCGCCGGTCTTGCCGAGAAGGCCCTGCTCTATCATCTCATCGTCATGCCAGAGCGTGCCGTCAAAAAAGACCAGCTTTGCTCCGGCAAGCCGCGCGGCGAGCTTCTTGTCGATTTTTGCGCAGCCGGGAATATAGAAAAAGGCTTCGCCCGTAGCCGGATCGCTGATGCGCAGGCCGAGCGTATCGCCGATCTGCGTGCCGAAATTCGGTCCCGCGGCGGCGTCTTCAAGATAAAGCGCGATTTTGCCTTCGACCGCAAACGCCTCGACGGCGAGGCCTAGATCGACGCCCGCGCCGATGATTTTCGTCGGCGCGTCAATCGTCAGAACTTCTCTCCTGACCAGATTGGCGGTGAGCACGTCGAAAAGCGCATTGCGTGCGAGCACATCGAGCACCCGCCTCGCCCCGTAGATCGAAAAGGCCTGCGCCTCCCGCAGCGTCAGCAAGCCGGCGACATGATCGACGTCGCCATTGGTCAGCACGACCGCCTTGATCGGGCTGTTGCGGGAGGCCCCTTCGATGCGCGCCGCAAGCGCAGGATTTTGCACGAGCTGCGCCCCAAGATCAGGGGAGGCGTTGAGCAAAACCCAATTCGTCCCGTCGCGGCTGACCCCCAGCGAGGATTGAGTCCGCGCCCGGAACCCGGGCTTGCCCCCCCTCGCCGCCGCGCAGTTGCGGCAGTTGCAGTTCCATTGCGGGAAGCCGCCGCCCGCGGAGGATCCAAGAATTCTGATGAACATCTGCGCCCTTAGGATTGAACTGCGAACTGGAGCCGTTGTTCTCGATCGCTCGCGTCAGCGAAAGCGTCCATATCGACCGGGATGGCGGGGCGCACCAGCGTCGCTTCGCCCGAAGTTCTCCCTAATTCTCCGCCGGCGAAAAGTCTAATGATCGGTTTGGCGGCGACATAGGCGTCAATCGACGGAAATTAGCGCCTTGTCACATTCGGAGCCTTGGCTTGTCAATGACGGAGAGGCGGCTTGGGAGAGACGAACGATGGCCGCGACAATCGGCAGCGCCAAGCCGGGCGTTAGGCCTGCCGGATCTCCAGCGCATGATCCTTGAGCTTATGGAATAATTCCGGCCGCATTGCATGACCCTACGCGTTGGCAAGATCCGAGATCGCTCTCAACGCCTTGAGACAGATCTGACTGATGGAATCCGCCATCGTCTCGGGCGCAGAGCCCTGCCAAGCTAGAGATTGAAGCGACGGCCTCTGCCGCAGCGACGAAGCGCAACTCCGCGCGAAGGCACGCTTCGCGAACTCCTACGCCCTATTTTGGCCCAAAATACCGAAAGAAGTAACGGTGCTCACGTCGCTTCCAGCGCCGACGCCGTTTGAGGATAACAATGCTCCGCACATTCGCCCGCGCAGGCCTCTTTCTTGCGCTTTTGACCGGAGGCCCGGCTTTAGCCTTCGACAACCCGCTCAAGGGCATTCAGCTCGCCAGCCTCAATCCGCTGGAACGCGGTCCTCTTGCGGACTTCCTGACCTTGTTTCGGCAGCAGGCCATACCGCGTGAGGTCGTGGCCTGGAGCGGCGATTATAAGCCAGGCACGGTGGTCATTTCGACGAAAGAGCGCCGCCTCTATTATGTCCTCGGGCATGGGGAAGCGATCCGCTACGGCGTCGGCGTCGGCCGAGAGGGATTCACCTGGTCCGGCGTGAAGACGGTAACGAGAAAGCGCGAGTGGCCGGATTGGACCCCGCCGCCGCAAATGCTCAAGCGTCGTCCCGATCTGCCCCGCCATATGGCGGGCGGAATAGACAACCCGCTCGGGGCGCGCGCGATCTACCTCGGCTCAAGCCTCTATCGCATTCATGGCTCGAATGAGCCCGACACAATCGGAGCCGCCGTGTCGTCCGGCTGCATTCGAATGACCAACCAGGACGTCGTCGATCTCTCCGATCGAGTGAAGATCGGGACGAAGGTCGTCGTGCTTCGATAGGACCGCGAAAGCGCCTCGTCATATCGGCTGGAGCGGCCGCTCTCAATCGTCAAGCCCCGCCGGTTTGATAGGGCCAGACCCAGTCGCGGATTTCCGGCATATCGTCCCCATTCAGACGAATATAATTCTTGTGCTCAATTAGCTTGTCGCGGAAGCGCTGGATGACATGGGCAGCCGGCGACGCGAGGCCGGGCACGCGTTGAAGCACGCTTATCGCAAGATGGAAGCGGTCGAGCCCGTTCAACACCGTCATGTCGAAGGGAGTCGTCGTCGTCCCCTCTTCGATATAGCCACGGACATGAATATTGGCGTGGTTCGTGCGGCTGTAGGTGAGCCGGTGGATCAGATGCGGATAGCCATGATAGGCGAAGATCACCGGCTTGTCCGCGGTGAAGAGCGCATCGAACTCGCGATCGGTGAGGCCGTGCGGATGCGCTTGCTTCGGTTGGAGCGTCATTAGATCGACGACATTCACCAAGCGGATCTTGAGCGACGGCAGATGTTCGCGCAGCAGATTGACCGCGGCGAGAGTCTCCAGCGTCGGGACGTCGCCGGCGCAGGCCATGACCACGTCCGGCTCGTCGCCCTGGTCGTTGCTGGCGAAATTCCAAATGCCGACGCCCGCCGTGCAATGCGTCAGCGCCTCCTCGATCGAAAGCCATTGCGGGGCGGGCTGCTTGCCGGCGACGATCACATTGATCCGATTGTAAGTGCGCAGGCAGTGATCGGCCGCCCAAAGCAGGCAATTGGCGTCCGGGGGCAGATAGACGCGCACGATATCGGCTTTCTTGTTGACGACATGATCGATGAAGCCGGGATCCTGGTGGCTGAAGCCATTATGATCCTGCCGCCAGACATGCGAGGTGAGGAGGTAGTTGAGCGAGGCGATCGGCCGCCGCCATCCGAGCTCGCGCGAGACCTTGAGCCATTTGGCGTGCTGGTTGACCATAGAATCCACGATATGGATGAAGGCCTCGTAGCATGAGAAGACGCCGTGGCGGCCGGTCAGAAGATACCCTTCGAGCCAGCCCTGGCACAGATTCTCGCTGAGCACCTCCATGACGCGGCCTTCATGCGCGAGATGCACGTCCTCGGGCAGAATCGGCTCCATCCACACGCGGTCGCTCGCCTCGAACACCGCGTCGAGGCGGTTCGAGGCGGTTTCATCCGGGCCCATCAGCCGGAAATTGCGCGCTTCCGCGTTCAACCGCATGACGTCGCGCAGATATTCGCCCATGACGCGCGTCGCCTCGGCCTGCGCGCCGCCCGGCGTTTTCACCGCGACGGCGTAATCGCGCAAATCGGGCAATCGCAGCCGGCGCATGAGAAGCCCGCCATTGGCGTGCGGATTGGCGCTCATGCGGCGCGCTCCGGCAGGCGCGAGCGCAGCGAGATCGGGCGCAAGCCTGCCCGCCGCGTCGAAGAGCTTCTCCGGCGAATAGCTCTGCAACCAGACCTCGAGCAGGCGCAGATGCGCGGGATTGCCGCGAACATTCGAGATCGGCACTTGATGCGACCGCCAGAAGCCTTCGGTCTTAAGCCCATCGACCTCTTTCGGGCCAGTCCATCCCTTCGGCGTTCGTAAGACGATCATCGGCCAGCGCGGCGGCAGCGCCGCTTTGTTTCCGCCTCTCGCCTCCGCCTGGATATAGGCGATCCGGTCGAGCGCGGCGTCGAGCGTCGCCGCCATTTTCTGATGGACCTCGGCCGGATCCGAGCCCTCGACGAAAAAAGGCTCATGGCCATAGCCGGCAAGGAGATCGGCAAGCGCCTCGTGGCTCAGACGCGCGAGGATCGTCGGGTTGGCGATCTTATAACCGTTGAGATGAAGGACCGGCAGGACCGCGCCGTCATGGACGGGATCGAGAAACTTGTTGGAATGCCAGGAGGCCGCGAGCGCGCCGGTTTCGGCCTCGCCGTCGCCAATGACGCAGGCGACAAGCAGGTCGGGATTGTCGAACGCCGCGCCATAGGCATGGAGGAGCGAATATCCGAGTTCGCCGCCCTCATGGATCGAGCCCGGCGTCTCAGGCGCGACATGGCTCGGAATGCCGCCCGGAAACGAGAATTGGCGGAACAGCCGCCGCATGCCGTCGGCGTCTTGCGAGATATCGGGATAGATCTCGCTATAGGTCCCCTCGAGATAGGTATTGGCGACGACGCCTGGCCCGCCATGGCCCGGTCCGCAAACGAAGATCGCGTCGAGGTCGCGCGCCTTAATGACGCGGTTCAGATGGACATATATGAAGTTGAGACCGGGCGTCGTTCCCCAATGGCCAAGAAGCCGCGCCTTCACATGCTCCGGCCGGAGAGGCTCGCTCAAAAGCGGATTGTCGAGGAGATAAATCTGCCCGACGGACAAATAATTGGCCGCGCGCCAATAGGCGTCGATCTTACGAAGTTCCTCCGCGCCGAGCGGCGGTGCAAAGGCCGCCTCATTCAAGCCTGGTTCAACCATGCCGTTCTCCTCGTCGGAATGCTCGCGCCGCCGCGCCTCAATGTAAAGCGCCAGCCCGGCGCAAGCTCAGCTTACGATCATGACCAATGCGGTCGAAGCGGCAATCGAAAAAGCGGTTCAAAACCGCCGCGCGGAGACCTCTATCTTGGAGCCGGCGCGATTCCTGAAGCCCGCTGCGGATCGCGACTATTGCGCAAGCTCCTGTTGAAAACATTTGTCGCCGCCTTACGAAGCTTGCAAGAGATTCTACGGCTAGTGTAGCTTCTCACATATGAACTACGACATCTCGTGCCGCAAACTTTGTTTGAAATCCAATGCGGCGAGTGACGCCGGCGGATCGGAGCCGACGGCCGCAACACGGATCAACGCCGTCGCGACAGAATCGATTCGCACGGCCGCGCCGCTGCAGGCGATAGTGATTTTGGAATGAGCGCAGCTGCATATGACCAAGAGCCCATATTGGCGAAATTCTAGGAGGCGTCGATGTCCTGGACCGATGAACGAATCGATCTGCTGCAAAAGCTTTGGCTCCAAGGAATGAGCGCCAGCCGGATCGCCGCCGAACTCGCAAATGGGCTTACGCGCAACGCGGTGATCGGCAAGGTTTATAGGCTCGGCCTGTCCGGCCGCACGAAGGTCGGCGGCGCAACCTCGCCCAGTCCGCGGCCGCAGCAGAAGGCTGCTTCTCGCGCGCCAAATCCGCGCCCGACAAGTCCAATGGTCCAAGGCAATACCGCATTGGCCATAAAACCAGTTGCGTTCGAAGCGCCTGCCCCGCTTCCGAGCAGAGACGTAGTGGTGTCAATGTCGGAACCCGTGACAATTTTAGAATTGCGTGAATCGATGTGCCGCTGGCCGATCGGCGATCCGACGGCGGCGGAGTTCCGCTATTGCGGCGCCAGAAAGACGCCCGGCGAAGGACCCTATTGCTCACATCATGCCCGGATTGCCTATGTGCCGCAGCAAGATCGGCGGCGTGAGCGACGCATCCAGAAATCGGCCTGATCCCAGATAGGCGCTGTGTCGCACGCCGCCAACCCGCGCAAGAGAGGCTCGTCGCAGGAGCCTCAGCACGTCTTGCCAAAAGTCTCATCGAACGAATAGCCGGCGCCGCGCACAGTGCGGATCGGATCTTTTTCGGCGCCTCTCGACAGGGCCTTGCGCAAACGGCCCACATGGACATCGACCGTGCGCTCGTCGATCTCCGCCGAAAGCCCCCATACGCTGTCGAGCAATTGCGCGCGCGAAAAGACCCGGCCCGGCTTCTCCATCAAATGTTCGAGAAGGCGAAACTCCGTCGGTCCCAGATGCACGTCGCGGCCGCCGCGATGAACGCGCCAATTTTGCCGGTCGAGCTCGAGATCGCCGGCTGAAAGAACGCCGGTCACCCGGTCTGGCCGCGCCCGCCGCAGCAGGGCGCGAACGCGAGCCATAAGCTCGGGAACCGAGAAGGGCTTGACGACATAATCATCGGCACCGATCGACAGACCGCGAACGCGCTCGCTTTCCTCGCCGCGCGCCGTCAGCATGATCACCGGCAGGCCGCGGGTCGCTTCCCGCGCCCGCAACCTTCGGCAGATCTCCAGCCCCGAGACGCCCGGCAGCATCCAATCGAGGATGACGAGGTCAGGGATCGTCTCGCTGAGCCGCACCTCGGCCTCATCGCCGCGTTCGACGCGATCGACGATGAAGCCTTCGGCCTCGAGATTATAAGCCAGGAGCAAGCTCAAGGCTGCTTCGTCCTCGACGACGAGAATGCGCGCCGCCGCAGGAGCCGATGCTGCGCCGCGCCCGGCATTGCCACGGGTATCATTTGTCGTCTGGGTGTCGCTCATCATTCTCAACCAACCGTTGTGGATGTTTCGGACAACATGGTTCGGCCCTTCGGCCGGTCTATCGGTGGGATTTCGCCGGTAACGAGATAGATGACCGTCTCGGCGATATTCGTGGCGTGATCGCCGATCCGCTCGATATTCTTGGAGCAAAATAGAAGATGCGCGCAAAACGAGATATTGCGCGGATCCTCCATCATGAAAGTGAGAAGATCGCGAAAGACTGAGTCTTCCAACGCGTCGAGGTCGGCGTCATAGATCCAAACCCCATGCGCGCGTTCAGCGTCGCGCTGCGAATAGGCGTCGAGCACATCCTTCAGCAACATCGCGGCCGAGTCATGCATCGACCGAAGGCCGATGATGGCGCGCGGGATTCGCACGTCCGCCGCGATCTTGATTGCTCGCTTGGCGATGTTCTTGGCGAGATCGCCAACGCGCTCAAGATCGTTAGAAATCCGAATGGTCGCGATGATTTCGCGAAGATCCACCGCCAGCGGTTGACGCCGCGCAATCGTCATGATTGCCTGCTCCTCGATCTCCCGCTGCAGCACATCGAGGCGAGGATCGCTGTTGATGGTCGCCTGGGCGAGCTTGACGTCGGAATCGACCAGGGCGTCCATTGCGTCGGACAGCATTTTCTCAGCGATGCCCCCCATTTCCGCGATCTTTTGACCAAGGACTTCGAGCTCTTGGTCATAAGCCTTTACGATATGATCGGACATGAGATCTTCCTCGACAGTCCTTCGTTCAGCCAAAACGGCCGGTAATATAATTTTGCGTCTGCTTCAGTTCAGGCGAAGTGAACATTTGCGTTGTGACGCCAAATTCTAAGAGTTCGCCGAGATACATGAAGGCGGTATATTCTGAAACGCGCGCCGCCTGCTGCATATTGTGGGTCACGATCGCGATCGTGTAATTTTCCTTCAACTCGTCGATCAATTCTTCGATCTTCGCTGTCGAGATCGGATCGAGCGCCGAGCAGGGTTCATCGAGCAGAATGACCTCCGGATGGATGGCCACTGTGCGCGCGATGCAGAGGCGCTGCTGCTGGCCGCCGGACAACGAGAGACCTGAAGCCCTCAGCTTGTCCTTGACCTCGCCCCAGAGAGCGGCGCTTTTCAGCGCCGTCTCGACGCGTTCGTCGAGTTCGGCCCTTTTCACCTTTTCATAGAGCTTGATGCCGAATGCAATGTTGTCATAGATCGACATTGGAAATGGCGTCGGCTTTTGGAACACCATGCCGACACGGGCGCGCAAGAGATTAAGATCCTGATCCGGGCTCAGGATATTCTCGCCGTCGAGAAGTATTTCTCCCTCGGCCCTTTGTTTCGGATAAAGATCATACATGCGGTTCAAGACACGCAGAAGCGTCGATTTTCCGCATCCAGACGGCCCGATGAAGGACGTCACCTTATTTGTGTAGAGCGGCAGATTAATGCCGCTCAGGGCCCGCGACTCGCCATAAAAGAAACTGAGGTTTCGAACTGAAACCTTCTCGGGAAGATTCGGGGTTCGCTTAACCGCAGTCATTGGGCGATCCTTCGCCATGTCCCGATTTGCTACTATAGCACCCGCCTGTGTCGCAGCGGCATTTTCTTTCGCTTCGCCGCTGTCAGCGACGCCGGAGTCAACCGCAGCGTCGCCGCCATTCGCCGTCGCTTCGGCGGCGGCGTCGAGCGCCTCCGGGACCTTTGTGGTTTCTTGGTCCTGCGTCATGATTTGGACCTCCGTCATTTCGCGGTCCTCTGAGCGCCGAGCACCCGCGCAATAATGGAGAGCGCAAGCACGGCAAATGTGATGATGAGCGCTCCGGCCCAAGCAAGCTGTTGCCACTCCTTGTAAGGGCTGAGCGCGAACTGGAAGATGACCGCCGGAAGGCTCGACATCGGCGCGTTGAGATTCGTGCTGAAAAACTGATTGTTCAGCGCGGTGAACAGCAAGGGCGCCGTCTCGCCGCTGATGCGGGCGATTGCAAGAAGAACGCCCGTGATGAGGCCGGCGCGGGCGGCGCGATAAGAAACCTTGCTGATGACGACGGCGCGGGTCATTCCGAGGGCGCTCGCGGCCTCTCGCAAAGGATTTGGCACCAGAAGGAGCATGTCTTCGGTTGTCCGGACGACGACCGGGACGACGATCACGGCCAGCGCCACCGCGCCTGCGATGCCGGAGAAATGGCCCATTCTCGTGACCATAACCTCGTAAATAAAGAGACCGACGATAATCGAAGGCGCGCTGAGCAAGATGTCATTGATGAAGCGCACGACAAAAGTCAGCTTCGTATGGCGGCCATATTCGGCCATGTAGGTTCCCGCCAGCATGCCGAGCGGGGCCCCGATGACGACGCCGAGAAAAGTCAGGATCAGGCTCCCAACAATGGCGTTCAAAAGTCCGCCGGCGGATCCTGGCGGGGGCGTCATCTCGGTAAAGACCGCCGGAGAAAGACCGCCGAATCCTTCCCAAAAGAGGGAGATCAAGATCAAGACCAACCATCCGAGGCCAAAAACAGTGGAGGCGTAGCAGAGGCCGATGTAAATGGCGCTGCTGCGGCGGCGGCTGCCATAAAGCGCCATGGCTCAGGTCCCTTCCTGCATTTGGAGCCGCATCAACAAGTAGCGGGCGATCGCGAGAATGATGAATGTGATGACGAAAAGGATGAGGCCAAGCGCGATCAGCGCGGAGGTGTAAAGATCTCCAACCGCTTCGGTGAATTCATTGGCGATGGAGGCCGAGATCGTAGTGCCCGGCGCAAATAGCGAGGCCGAGATCCGATGCGCGTTGCCGATGACGAAAGTCACCGCCATGGTCTCGCCGAGGGCCCGGCCGAGGCCTAGCATGACGCCGCCGATGACGCCGACGCGCGTGTAGGGAATCACGACGAAACGCACCACCTCCCAGGTCGTGCAGCCTACGCCATATGCGGCTTCCTTGAGGACTGGGGGCACCGTCTCGAAGACGTCGCGCGAGATCGAGGTGACGAACGGCAGCACCATGATCGCCAGGATGACGCCGGCGGTGAGCATGCCTATCCCATAAGGCGGTCCGGCGAAAAGCATGGATAGAACCGGCACGTCGGCGAAGAACCCGATCACGGCCGGCTGAACATTCTTCTGCAAGAAAGGCGCGAGGACGAAAAGGCCCCAGATGCCGTAAATGATCGAGGGAATCCCGGCCAGAAGCTCGATCGCGATCCCGACGGGACGGCGTAGCGCGTAAGGGCACAACTCGGTCAAAAAGATCGCAATGCCGAGGCCGATCGGCACGGCGACGACCATGGCGATCGAGGCGGTGACCAGCGTGCCGTAGATCGGCGCCAGGGCCCCGAACTTTTCGGTCACCGGATTCCAGACCTCGGTGGACAGAAAACCAAAGCCAAAAGCCCTGATTGCCGGAATGGAGCCGACGATCAGCGAAGCGATCACGCCGCCAAGGATCAGCAGAACGGCAACGGCGGCCCCCAAGGTAAGAAGGCGGAAGCCCGTATCGCGAAACTGCAGTCTCCGCAGAACCTTGGCAAGCCGCAGCGCGGCGGGCGTCGCAACGCTGCTATCGAACGCAAAGTCGGCCACTGCTTTTTTCCTTACCGCTTTTGTTTTTCTTGTCACTGGAGGCAAGCCGGGAGCCGAGGGACCACGCGACGCGTCATTAGCTACGCTCAGATCCATGAGCGGGTAAAAGGAAGAAAAGGAAGGGTGACGAAGCTCTTCCTTTTCCGTGACTTTTAGTTCAGGACGGGCTTGCCATCGGCGCCCTTGATTTCGGCGGCCCAAGTCTTCTCGATCAATGCGACAACCGAGTGGGGCAACGGAACATAGTCGAGTTCCTCGGCCTGCTTGGCGCCCTTTTCATAGGCCCATTTGAAAAATTTCAGCGCCTCGGAAGCGGCGGCGGGATCTGTCGGCTCCTTAGGCATCAGGATGAAAGTCGCACCGGCGATCGGCCAGGATTTAGCCCCAGGCTGGTCGGTCAAAATCACGTAATAGCTGTCGGCCTTCGCCCAATCGGCGTTCGCGGCCGCGGCTTGGAAGCCTTCGGAATCCGGGGCTACGCGCTTGCCGTCCTTGTTGATCATATCAACGAATGTCATCTTGTTCTGCTTGGCGTAAGCATATTCGACATAGCCAATCGCGCCGCTCGTCTGAATGACATTGTTGGCGACGCCTTCATTGCCCTTGGCGCCGATGCCGGCCGGCCATTCGACGGCTGTGCTGGCTCCTACTTTGGACTTCCAATCGGGGCTCACCTTGGAGAGATAATCGGTCCAGATGAACGTCGTTCCCGAGCCATCGGAACGGTGAACGACCACGATCGCCTGTGACGGCAACTTGGCTTTCTGGTTCAACTTCTTGATGGCGGGGTCATCCCAGGTCTTGATTTCCCCTAAGAAAATCTTTGCGAGCGTCGGTCCGTCAAGCACCAATTCTCCAGGCTTGACGCCTTCGAGATTCACGACAGGCACGTCGCCGCCAGTCACCGTTGGGAACTGGACCAGGCCGGCATCCTTCAGTTCTTCGGGTTTGAGCGGCATGTCGGATGCGCCGAACGTCACGGTTTTGGCCTTGATCTGCTTGATGCCGCCGCCGGAGCCGATTGATTGGTAATTGAGGCCGTTGCCGGTTTCCTTCTTATAGGTGTCCGCCCATTTCGCATAGATCGGATAGGGAAAGGTGGCGCCCGCGCCAGAGATGTCGGCGGCATCGGCCGCGACGCCGGCGGCTAGACTCATCGCCGCCGCTGTAAGCGCCGTACGCAGAAACGTGAAGGTCATCGCATGCCTCTTGGTGGCTGAGAATTCGCGGAGCCGAACGAAAGCTCAATTGACAAGGACCGAACGGTCCGCCTGAAGCGCAAAAAGCGCCTTGCTCTGCGCTTCGGTCAGAACTCTTAGGCCTCCTTCACAAGAGCAATATGAAATTAAGATGACACCCTCGTGACGCAACCCAAGATTGCAAGAGAAAGGGGAGTTTGCCGTGCGTTCAACTTGCCTGCAATGGCAAAGTCACGCTGAATGTCGCGCCGGCGCCCGGTTTCGATTCGATGCCAAGTCGGCCCCGGTGCCGCGCGACAATATGTTTCACGATGGCCAGACCGAGGCCCGTGCCTCCCTTAGCCCGACTCTGCCCTGCGTCTACTCTATAGAAACGCTCCGTGAGCCGTGGCAAATGCTCCGGCGCGATCCCAGGCCCGTAATCGCGCACGCTCAAGACGCATTGGCGCTCCTGCTCAGTTAGCGTGATCTCGACGGTTCGGTTGACGCTCGCCGGCTCAGAAGCGCCGTATTTTATAGCGTTTTCGACAAGATTTTCGACGACCCGCAAGAGCTCGTCCCGATCGCCCCTGACGATGACTGCGCAAGGCGCTTCGAGCTTTATGACGACGCCGTTATCGCGCGCCATCGGCGCCAGCGTATCGGCGATGTGGCGGAGGATCGCGACCATATCGACCGGCGTCTGCGGCCGCAGATGCAAATTCTGCTCGATGCGCGACAGCGACAGAAGGTCGTCGACGAGACGCGTCATCCGCTGCGCCTGCTCCCGCATGATCGCAAGAAACCTGACCCTTGCTTGCGCGTCATCGCGCGCCGGCCCTTGCAGAGTCTCCACGAAGCCCAGCAGTGAGGCGAGCGGCGTGCGCAATTCGTGGCTGGCGTTGGCGACAAAATCGACCCGCATCCGTTCGACGCGGCGGGCCTCGCTCAGATCGCGCAAGGTCAAGACCATCGTGCGTTCGCTTTGCGGCCCTTCCATCGGCGCGACGCTCAGCTCGAAAAACCGTTCGACTGGAACGCGCTCAAGCCACGTCGCCCGTTCCGGACGCGCGGAGGCGCGGGCCCGCGCAACGGCGTCGAGGACATCCGGCGCGCGCAGACCGCGCGCAAGCAGATCATCCGGCCGCAACGCCGGAAACAGAGCTTTGGCCGGAGCATTCACGGCAAGCACCCGATCCGCCTCGCCGATGACGATGACAGGCTCCGGCAGCGCGTCGATGAATCGGCCTATGATCAAGCGATCACGAGCCGGCTTGCCTTGCTCCATTGCGCCCATCGCTTTCCCACTTTATGCCAATGACTGATAGATGACGTTAAGCATCATAATATTAGACATAAATCCCCTGCGCGCCGCGCTATGGCGCGGGCCAACAATTCTCAAAAATAACCATGGTAAAACAGAAGCTTAGAGCATTATTGACAATTTGGTTGAGAAAAAATTATTCCAAATTCAATATAAGGCGGCGCGCCGATTTACCGCTTGCCGCCTCGTTAGCTTCTCACATTCCTGAATCCCACGCCCAGATCCGCCGCCTTCGCGCGATCGGCGCAACGCCGATCGCGGCTTGAACCGCCCAAGTCTTTCGCGCGGCCCGCAAGCACGTGGCGACTGAAGACGCGGCCCATTTTCGGCAAGCCGACACGAAGGTCCGCGCATCCCACGGCCCGGTTTCACGGCTCGGCCGGCGAGGAGGGCGCGCTCAGCCGATATCGTCGATCATCGGGGCGTTCTCGTCGCTTTGCCGCATGGCCTCGCGCAAGCTTTTCTGCCGCCTGAAGCCCTCATGGGCGCCAAGAAAGGCAAGCGCAAGGACGAAAGGCACGAAATAATAGATGAGCCGAAACAACAGCAATGAGGCCAAGACCGATTCTTGCGAAGCGATCGGCACCGCCTTCAGCATAGCCGCCTCGAACACCCCGATGCCGCCTGGAGCGTTGCTGGCGACCCCGAGGATGCAGGCGAAAACATAGGTCGCCGCGAAGGTGAAGAAATCGAGTTCGCCATGATGCGGCAACAAGACAAAGAGGACGCCAGCGGCGGCGCATTGATCGATGACGCCGAGGGTAACCTGGCCGAGCGTCAAGCCGAGCCCGGGCAATTCGAGACGAAATCCCTGGATGCGGACGTGGCGGCGGCGGATCGTCACCCAGACCAGATAGGCGAAGATCGCGGCGAGGGCGCCAATGCCCATGAGCATGTTCAACGCGGGTTGCAAATGATTGAGCGCGCTGATGGCTTCGGCCTGAAAGGCCAGTCCGGCGCCGATCACGAAAACCATGCCGAACCAGAATGTCACGCCGGCGACGATGGTGAGGCTCGCGACCTTGCTCGGTCCAAGGCCCGCCTGCGAATATATCCAGTATCGCACGGTGCCGGCGGTGATGAGAGGGAAGCCGAGCGTGAAGGAAATCGCATAGCTCGTGAACGAAGCGAGCGCCGTCGTCGCATAAGACACCCGGGTCCGGAGCTGACGCAGCGCCAGCGCATCGTAGCCGGTGAGCGCAAGAAAAGACACGAAGGTCAACAGCGCCGCCATGGCGATCTGGTCGGCGCTAGTCGCAGCGATCGCATGACGCAAATCCGTCAGGCTGACCGCGGAAAACGTCCGCCCAAGGACATAGATGGAAAAAATCGCAATCGCGATGCTGAAGCCCGCGGCTATTTTCCTTGCGATGGAGTTCCGCCGCGCCGTCGTATGGAGTTCTTCGTTCTTTTGCGCATCATCGAACGCCAAGCTCCGGGCTAGCGCGCCCCTGCGGCGAGCGAATCTGGTCGAGCCGCCGGAACCGCTATGGGCGTCATTATAGAGAGGGCCTTGATCCAATGCTCGATCCTTGTTTTCGTCCCGCCCATCGAGGGGCTGGACGTCCTCCCTTTAATGCGGCGCGCAGTCCGCGAGCGGTTATGCGGCGCGATCGCGACACTAGCAAGACCCCTGCATAAAGACTTGATTTCGCTCAGACGACAATAGGGGGCGACGCCCGTTTCAAGCCTTTCATAGCGACCTGCGATCCCTCCAGCGCAACTTGTGGGCGACCCATTTGTTTCCAGCGGCCGCACAAAGCGCGATCGGGCGTCGCGAATATTTTCGGATCAGCGCACAGCCGTTGGCAAGCACGGCGCGTCAGTTGGACTGGGCCGTCTCGAGCGGCCTTTGTTTCAAAGCAGACAGCAAAGGCTCAAGCGCTCTTCTGTTGTCAAATTATCTTGATGCCAAACCGCGCGCTTTCGCTTGAAAACCTTCGGGCCCGTCCCGACCTCAATCGGAGCAAGCGCTAACCCGAGGCGGCGCCCAGGAGGAGGCAATTTGAGCAAATGGAATAGTTCCAGATAGGCGCCGGCGCCTATGACGCGTGATTTCACACAGATGGGGCCTTCGAAAAGTGCTTTATCCACAGAAGACGGCCATGCCGATCGCGCTTGAGGCCGTAGACAATAGTAAAAGGGCTGGAAGAGTAAAAGGGTTAGAAGGCGTTAACCTCCCCGCCACATGATCATTCGATCGGAGTTCCGAGAGCTTCAGACTGCCTCCAGAATGGATGAGTAAAGTCGATGACCGAGCAAGACACATCTCCCAAAACCGTGGCTCCACAGAACGTTCCACGCGACCTCCTCTCCCGGCTCTATCGCGAAATCGGCATCTCGGCCGTCGCGGCGGCGCTGGAATCGACCGCCCGCAAGCCGCAGAAGGCGACGCAAGCCCGTCCGCAGGAGCTTCCCGCCATCCTTCGAGACGACGAGGCCGCGTAAGGCAAAACGCTTAAACGCCGCAATTCTAGGCGAAATGAACTTATCTTATAGTTGGTTCTTTTCCGGTTTTGCGGTATAGCTTGAACATGACTAATCTCAGCCGTCGGCTTTTCTTGCAAGGCGCCGGCGGACTCGCGTGGGCGACCGCTGGCCTTGGCTCCTATGCTTTTGCGTTCGAGCCGGGCCTGCGTCTCAAATTAACCAGCTATCGATTCACGCCGCCGCATTGGCCGGAGGGTTTGACACTAAAGGCGGCTGTGCTCGCAGACATTCACGCCTGCGAACCTTGGATGCCGGCGGCCCGCGTTCGCGCGATCGCGCAAATGACCAACGCCCTTGCGCCCGACATCATCTTCATCCTGGGCGATTTCAACGGATCCCAAAGCATCGTCAGCGGGCCGGTCATGCCCGAGGAATGGGGCGAAGCGCTTTCGATCCTGAATGCTCCGCTCGGCGTCTACGCTATTCTCGGCAATCACGATTGGTGGCATGGCGCGCTTCCCGACCTGCCAGGAGATGACGCCGCGAGCGTGCGCCGCGCCTTGGCGAACGCCGGCGTCAAGCTCCTCGAAAACGATGTCGTGCGGCTGACCAAGAATGGCAAGAGTTTTTGGGTGGCGGGACTGGGCGATCAACTCGGCGGACCGCAGGGGCGCGGCTTCGGCAGAGGCACGGACGATCTGCCGGGAACATTGGCGCAGATCAAAGATCGGAATCCGGTCGTTCTTCTGGCGCATGAGCCCTATATTTTCAGGCGCGTTCCAGACCGGGTTTCGCTGACGCTTTGCGGACACACGCATGGCGGTCAGATCAATCTGCCGGTCGTAGGCTCGCCTCTCTCCCATCCTCGCTTCGGGTCAGTGTTCACCGATCTTGTCTACGGGCATATCGTCGAAAAAGGCCGCCACCTGATCATTTCGGGCGGTCTTGGCACGTCGCATATACCGGTTCGATTCATGTGTCCGCCTGAGGTGGTCGCAGTGACCATCGGCGCGAGCCCCTTAGTCGCTGACTCGGAAGCCTGACAATCGGCGCGCGGTATGACCGGCCAACCCCGGCTAGTCAGCCCTGTCCCTCCGCAACCTAGTCGCTGATTTTGCTCGAGATAACAATCACTTTCGCGCCGACTTTAACCCAATTATAAAGGTCGATCACGTCAATGTCGGTCATGCGAATGCAGCCGGACGACACGTTCTGACCGATCAGTTGCGGCTCATTCGTGCCGTGGATGCGATAGAGCGTATCCTTGTCGTCCTGATAAAGGTTAAAGAGCGCGCGCTCCCAACGGATTGTCCGGACCGCTATCGACGCCGCCCGCGGTCAGAGTCGGAGCCAGATGCGGCCAGCGCGGCCATTCCGCCATGCGTCCAACCGCGGCGGTCCCCGTCCAGCCGAATGCTTCAGAGCCTACGGCGACCCCGTACCGGATAGCCTTCTTGCCGGGTTCGACAAGATAGAGAAACCTACTTTTGGTGTCGACGACAATAGTCCCCGGCTCTTCGCCGGTTGGGTCATCGACACGGTAGCGGTGGAAGTTCGGGTCGATGTCGGCCTTCGCGACGACCGCGAGAAATTCGGCGTCTTTTGTAGTAAGGGCCGGGTCTGGAACCGTCGCGTAAACGCAGCCGGCCAAGACAACGGCCGACGAGAGCAGCGAAGAGCGAAAAAGAAATTGGATGAAATGAGTCATGAGAGGCGCGCGAGCTCAAGTGAGAGAGTTCAAATTCGACTTAAAATCTACTCGATTAGAGGTTCCTTTACCCTGATCTTGTCCAGTTGAAGGCGCTTGCTTGGCGATAAGCTTTCTGGTTGCGATAAAAAAGAGACAGAAAAGCGCGCTTCAGATGGCGGTTGGCGATGGACAGGCCGCATAGAAGGCCATAAGGGAAGCCTCTCCCTATCCTGGCGCTGCATGACGACCCGGTGAGTTTCCGCACGTGACGACCCTTTTCCTGAGCCATCCGTCGAGTTTCGAGCACGATACCGGCCCCGGTCATCCGGAACGTCCTGATCGCATCCGAGTCATCGACCAGTTGTTCGAGCATGAGCGCTTCCATCATCTGCATCGCGCGCTCGCGCCGGGCAATGATCGCGCCGCTATCTTGCGGGTTCATCCCGAGCCCTATGTCGCGTCGATCGAGGCCGCCGCTCCAAAAACCGGACGCATCAACCTCGATCCCGACACGATCATGAGTCCGGGCACGATGGAGGCGATCGCCCATTGCGTCGGCGGCGCCACGGCGGCGGTCAATGAAGTCATGCGCGGCGACGCCACAAACGCCTTCCTCGCCGCCCGCCCGCCCGGCCATCATGCCGAACGCGCCACGCCCATGGGATTTTGCTTCTTCAATACGGCGGCGATCGCAGCCAGGCATGCGCAAGCCGTCCACGGCGCAGAGCGCGTGGCGATCGTGGATTTCGACGTTCACCACGGCAATGGAACGCAAGATATTTTCTGGTCCGACCCGACCATCCTCTATGCCTCGACGCATCAAATGCCGCTCTTTCCGGGCACGGGCGGCTTGGATCAACGCGGCGAGCACGACAATATCGTGAATGCGCCCCTCGCGGCGGGCGACGACGGATCCGTGTTCAGGGAGGCGATGGACTCCAAACTGCTGCCGCGGATAGAGGCCTTTGCGCCGGATATAATTGTGATCTCGGCCGGTTTCGACGCCCATCGGCACGATCCGCTCGGCGGACTGAAACTGGTCGAAGCCGATTTCGTTTGGGTGACGACGCGGCTGATGGAGATCGCCGAAAGGCGTGCGAAAGGCCGCATCGTCTCGATTCTCGAAGGCGGCTACGACCTCGAGAGCCTGGCCCGCTCCGCCGCCGCCCATGTGCTGACGCTCATGGGCGGCTGAAGCGGAACGCTCTTAATCCAGCCCCTCGCTGGATGTAATTTCAATGCCGAAGCCCGAGAGGCCGATATAGGTCATTGGCGTCGAAGTTCGAAGCCGGATCGAGCACACCCCGAGATCGCGCAGGATCTGGGCGCCGAGGCCGATCTCGCGCCATTCCTTGTGACGCAGCGCTTCGGAGTCCGCCTTGGGCGCCCCGGCTATATTGACCGGAACGCCCGCCGTGCCGTCGCGCAGGAAAATGAAAACGCCGCGTCCCGCTTTCTTGAAGCTGGCGAAGGTTTTGCGCACGCCGTCGCCGCCGGCGATCAGATCGGCCACGATGTCGACTCGATGCAAACGCGTCGGCATGTCGCGTCCATCGCCGATCTCGCCCTGGACAAAGGCGAAATGCTGGACCTGGTCGAAAGGCGTAACATAGGCGTAACCGATGAGTGGGCCGCTCGGCCCTTCGACCGGGAAAGTCCCGACTCGCTGGACGATTTTTTCGCGCGCCTGCCGATGCGCGATCAGATCGGCGACGGAAATGCGCTTCAAGCCGTGCTTTTCGGCGAAAGCGTCGATCTGCGGTCCGGCCATTACTGTACCGTCGTCATTGGCGAGCTCGCAGATGACGCCGACCGGAGGCAGGCCGGCGAGGCGGCACAGATCGACGGCCGCCTCGGTATGGCCCGAGCGCATGAGCACGCCGCCTTCGCGCGCAATAAGCGGAAAGACATGGCCAGGACGGACGAAATCCGCCGCCCCCATATTGCCGTTCGCCAAAGCGCGCACCGTATTGCTGCGCTGCTCCGCCGATATGCCCGTGGTCAGCCCGTGCTTGACGTCAACCGACACCGTGAAGGCCGTGGCGTAGGGCGAGTCGTTGGTGGCCACCATGGGCTGAAGGTTTAAGCGCTTGGCCTCCCCCGGCGTGATCGGCGCGCAGACGATGCCGCAACAATTGCGAATGATGAAGGCCATTTTATCCGGCGTGCAGAGCGAAGCGGCGCAAATCAAATCGCCTTCGTTCTCGCGGTCGTCGTCGTCGGTGACGATGACGATCTCGCCCCGCGCGATGGCCTCGAGGGCCTGAGTGACCGAATGGGGCATGGACGGAAGCTCCTTAGTTATGCTCGGATCGAGCAAATCATTCGGCGTGACGGCGCCGCCAGTCTCGCGCATGATCTGCTGCGCCGTCTCGCGCGAAACCCAGGCGTTCTCTTGATTGCAGATTTGCGAGATCGAGCCTTTTGACAGGCCTGTCCTGCGGGCGAAATCCGAACGGCTGACATTGTTCAGCTTCAGCCAATCGCCGAGTTTCATGGGGTGCTCGCGGCGCCGGGTCTGGTTTAGTTATGCTAAACTAGTGTGGCCAACCGAGTTTGGAAAGGGCGAACTCAAGCCGGCCTATCTCGGGGCGCGAATGTGGCTCCGAATTCAAAGTCTACTGGAGTCCAACCTCCTGCCGGCTTGTCGTAGGGGAAAAGATATATCTCTGAGAGCGGCCAACTCGGGACAGCCACAAAGTGGAAAAAAGATCGTAGTTCTGAGCCCTGACCCAATCCCGCAGGCAGGCCGAACTGTGCGACTATCATAATAACGCACGCGCTGACCACTTCGAAGACTCGGCGCAGGTTTGCCTGCTGGAACTCGGTCTCACGGCTATGCTTCACCGCGTTGTACGCATCATACCACTTTAGATCACGGGTTGGGCTGTCGGTGCTGCCCCACGCTTCGTAGGGCTTGAGAGCAGCAAGCCAGGGATAATTGGGAAACGTAACAGCAAACTCGTCGAGCTTCATCGCATCCCGAAGCGCCACATAATCCTTCGTACTATAACGATCCTTGGTCACACCGTTGGCAACCAACACGCCGCGCCAGTGGGCTTCGACTTCAGTACAGGCGAGAATTAGAAGATTTCGAATTTCATGACCGAAAGTGCTGAATGTTTGCTCTGTCGGATGGACAGTTTGGCAAATGCGAGCCAGTTGCCGCGTCAGCGTGTTTAACTGGCCGCGTGCAATGGCTACGATGTCGGGTTCGATCTTTGCGCTCGGGCTCCATCCAATAGGGTCCGTGGGATGTTGGTCTATGGGGCGCGCCATCCGAGGATAAAACTCCCCCGGTCCAAGAACGGTCTTATGGAAGGGGCTTCGCCCGTCCGGCTCGAACCATGCGGAGGCTTGGCGTTGGATTGCCTCCCAAATCGTTTCGCCTGGTTCGGCCTTGAAATATGTGCCGGGACCGCGCTCAGGGTTAGCAACCCCAACGCGGACAGCAACACCGTCCTCAATCCGCCATATCTGTGGTGGACCAGCGCCGGTGCGAAGATAATAACTCATAGATCATCACCCGCCGCACCCACGGCAACTACCGGCCGCGTCTTTTCAGAATCCGGATCGAGTGCGACACACACCGACCGGTTCAGCGCGCAACAGACCAAGCCGCCCCCTCCCCCACCTGCCCGCGATGGCGGAGAAACTGGTCGGCGAGCACGCAAGCGACCATCGCTTCGCCGACCGGCACGGCGCGTATGCCGACGCAGGGGTCATGACGGCCTTTGGTGACGATCTCGGTCTCGGCGCCGGTTCGATCGATCGTCAGGCGCGGCTGCAGGATCGAGGATGTGGGTTTCACCGCGAAGCGCGCGACGATCGGCTGGCCGGTCGAAATGCCGCCCAGCACGCCGCCCGCATGGTTCGACAGAAACAGAGGCGCGCCGTCATTGCCGAAGCGCATCTCGTCGGCGTTGGCCTCGCCCGAAAGCTCGGCGGCGGCGAAACCTTCGCCGATCTCCACGCCCTTGACCGCATTGATCGACATGAGCGCGCTCGCCAATTCCGAGTCGAGCTTGCCATAGATCGGCGCGCCCCATCCCGGCGGCGCATTCTCCGCGACGATCTCGATCACCGCGCCGATGGATGAGCCGGCCTTGCGAATTTCATCGAGATAGGCCTCAAACAGCGCCGCGGCCTTGGCGTCGGGACAGAAGAAAGGGTTCTTGCCAATCTCGTCCCAGTCCCAATGTGCGCGATCGATCTTATGCGGGCCGAGCTGCACCAAGGCGCCGCGGACCCGCACCTTATCGATGATCTTGCGGGCGATGGCGCCGGCCGCGACTCGCGTCGCCGTTTCGCGCGCGGAAGACCGGCCGCCGCCGCGATGGTCCCTGATTCCATATTTCAAATCATAGGTGAAATCGGCATGGCCCGGCCGGTATTTGTCCTTGATGGAATCGTAATCCTTCGAGCGTTGGTCCTCATTCTCGATCAAGAGCGCGATCGGCGTCCCGGTCGTCACCTGCCGCCCGGTCTTTTCATCTTGAAAAACCCCTGAGAGAATCTTGACCCGATCCGACTCCTGACGCTGCGTGGTGAAGCGCGAAGTTCCAGGGCGCCGCTGGTCGAGGAAAAGCTGAATGTCGCCTTCGTTGAGATCGATCAAAGGCGGACAGCCATCGACGACGCAGCCGATCGCCGGCCCATGGCTCTCGCCGAAGGTGGTCACGCGGAAAAGATGGCCGAATGTGTTGTGGGACATCAGCTAAACTGCAATGGGAGACGCAAGGCGTTGACCTTTGGAGCATTGCGCATCAGCCCTTCTCCTTGAGCAAGCGCCCCTTCTCGCGATTCCAATCCCGCGCCTTTTCGGTCTCTCGCTTGTCGTGTAATTTCTTGCCGCGCGCCAGCGCGATCTCGACCTTCGCCCTGCCCTTTTCGTTGAAATAGACTTTCAGCGGCACGATGGTCATGCCCTCGCGCTCGGTCGCCTGCGAGAGCTTCGCGATCTCGCGCGCGCGCAGCAGAAGCTTGCGGGGGCGCTTCGGCTCATGATTGAAGCGATTGGCCTGCAAATATTCGGGGATGTTCGCATTGACGAGAAAGAGCTCGCCCGCCCTATCCACCGAAGCGTAGCTTTCCGCGATCGTGGCCTTGCCCGTGCGCAAGGACTTCACCTCGGTGCCGGTCAGCATGATGCCCGCCTCGAATGTCTCGCCGATCTCGTAATTGAACCGGGCCCGTCGATTATCCGCCGCGATCTTGAACGGACGCTCCTTTTTCTCGGCCACTCACCGAACCTCGCGGGACAAGAGAAATTCACGCATTGATGAGCCCGGCGTGAACCATCGCGGCCTTGATCGGCGCATGCGCGGCTTCCGATGCGGGCAACATGGGCAGTCGCACTTCTTCGGCGATCTTGCCGAGCGCGGCAAGCGCATGTTTCGGCCCGGCGGGATTGGGCTCGACGAACAGGGCCGCGTGAAGCGGGCTCAAACGGTCGTGCAGCTTCAAGGCCCCGCCATAATCGCCCTTGAGACAGGCCTCCTGCATCTCGGAGCATTGCTTCGGCGCGACATTGGAGGTCACCGAAATGCAGCCATGTCCGCCAAGCGACATCACCGCCAGGGCGGTCATGTCCTCGCCCGACAGCTGGATGAAATCCGGCCCGAGCGCCTGCCTTTGCTGCGCCGTCCGGGCGAGATTGCCGGTGGCGTCCTTGACGCCGGCGATATTCTTCAATTCGAATAGCCGCTGCATGGTGTCGATCGACATGTCGACCACGGAGCGCGGCGGAATGTTATAGATGATGATCGGAATGCCCACCGCGTCATTGATCGCCTTATAGTGGCGATAAAGACCCTCTTGCGAAGGCTTGTTGTAATAGGGCGTGACGACGAGAAGCCCGTCGGCGCCGGCGGCTTCAGCGAATTTGGCGAGCTCGATCGCCTCTTGCGTATTGTTCGATCCGGCCCCGGCGATGACCGGCGCACGGCCCTTGGCCTCCGCGATGCAGGCCGCGACGACCTTGCGATGCTCCTCATGCGACAAAGTCGCGCTTTCGCCGGTCGTTCCGGCCGGCGCCAGCCCATGCGTGCCGTTTTCGATCTGCCAATCGACTAGAGCCCGGAAGGCGGGCTCGTCGAAGGCGCCGGACCGAAATGGCGTCACCAGCGCGGTGATCGAACCCCTGAAAGCCGCCTTTTTCGCCATTCCGCTCTCACCTTTCCACTGATTTGCCTGATAGACGCCGCAATTTGCAGGCTGACTTCTAAACGATAGGCGGAGTCGCGCCATGCCCGAGACATAGACGCCAAACTCGCGTCGGAAAAGGGTCGATCGGCCGCATTGCGCGGCGGACTTTTGCCAATTGCGTCCTTTGTTAATAAAGATTGGTTTGAAATTTATCTTCTTCGGAGTCGCTTTACAGGATTGGACGAAGCATGCTCAAGAGGCAATCCACTTTCCGGCTTACGGCCGGGGTCTGCGCGTCGGCCTTGTTCGGCCTCGCCGGAGCCTGGATCGAGAAGCGGGGGGCCGGACTTGACCTGTTCGGCTTTCCGGACGATGCGCAAACCCTAGCGTCTTTCGATCCGCGTTTCATTCCCCCGGACGTCCCTTTTCTTCGGGAAGGCGACCTCCAGGACGACGAGGATGCGGGCGCAGGCCCCGGCGGCCGCGACTTCGCTCGCGGCGGCCCCGAGGCTGCGCCTCGCCGCGAGCTTTCGCCCGCCGTTGCGCAGCAGCTCGGCGTGGACCTGACCGGCCTCGTGGAGGCGATCAACTTTTATAAGGCCGGCGCCCTCGCTTCCGGCGACAATGCGGCCAAAGCGGCCAAGGACAAGACTGTTCAAACCGCCCTCGAATGGGTCGCCTTGCGCACTTTTCCGCGCGAGGCCGGTTTCGAGCGGATTCAGGCTTTCACGGACGCGCATCCGACATGGCCGGCGCTCGGCTGGCTGCATAAGCGCAGCGAGGAGGCGCTCTACGGCGATCGGAAGAGCGCCGCCCTGATCAAGACCTTTTTCGACCGCGAACGGCCGGAAACCCCTGCCGGCAAGCTCGCCTTGGCCCGCGTGCTGACGGACGAAGGCCAAACCGCCGAAGCAGGCGCGCTCGTTCGCGAGGTCTGGCGCGAAGCCGACATCAATATGACGCTCGAAACCAAGATCAAGACGGATTTCGCGTCCTATTTGAGCAAAGCCGATCACAAATATCGCGCCGACCGTTTGCTTTACAAGGAGCAGACCGCCGGGGCTTTTCGCGCCGCCGCCCTTGCGGGGCCAGACGAGATTGCGCTCGCCAAGGTCCGCGCCGCCGTGAGCGCCGAAGCCGCGAGCGACAAGCTCCTCGCCGCCGTTCCAGCGCCGCTTCGCGCCGACCCTGGCTTCATGTTCGCGCAAATCCAGAAACTGCGCCGGGCGGAGAAGATCCGCGAGGCCGTTGACGTCATGCTCGCGGCGCCGCGCGACCCTTCCCTTATCATCAATGGCGACGAATGGTGGATCGAACGCCGGCTTCTCGCCCGCAAGCTTCTCGATCAGGATGACGCAAAGACGGCGTACAAGCTTTGCGCCGAACATTCGGCGATGTCGCATGAGGCGAAGATCGAGGCCGAGTTCCACGCCGGCTGGATTGCGCTTCGCTTCCTGAACGATCCGGCGGGCGCGGCGGTCCATTTCGCGACGCTCGCGAAGCTCGCCGAGACTCCAATGTCGCGGGCGCGCGCCGCCTATTGGCAGGGCCGCGCCGCGGAAGCATCCGAGGCCGAGGATGCGATCGCAACCGCGCATTCATTCTACCATCAGGCCGCGGCTCATCCGGCGACCTATTATGGCCAACTCGCGCGCGGAAAGCTCGGGCTGACGACGTTGCCGATCCGCTCACTCGAAAATGAGGCGATGGGAGACGAACGCGAAGACTCGGTCAAAGTGATCGAGCTGCTCTACGCGATCGGCGAAAAGAATTTGGCCACCGCTCTCGCCATTGAAGCGGTGCGGCACCTCGGCGATGAACGACAAGTCGCGGCGCTCGCGAGCGTCGTCGCGAGACAGCAGGACGCGCATGTGTCTCTCACCGTCGGCAAGGTCGCAAGCCAGCGCGGCATAGCGATCGACACGCTGGCCTTCCCAGACTATGGCGTGCCGCCGTTCCAACCTTTGCAAAACTCCGCCGACCCATCGATCATCTATTCGATCGCTCGCCAGGAGAGCGCCTTCGATCCGAACGCGGTCTCCAGCGCCGGCGCCAAGGGTCTGATGCAGATGATTTCATCGACGGCGAGGCGCACGGCCGACCATGCCGGCGTCGCTTTCAATGAGAATAGGCTCCTGTCCGACGCAGCCTTCAACGCTCAGCTCGCAGCAGCTCACCTCGGCCAACTCTTGGCTGAGCAGCGCGGCTCCTACATCCTGACTTTCGCCGCCTACAATGCCGGCGGCAAGCGGGTGAAGCAATGGATCGACGCCTATGGCGACCCGCGCAAGCCCGGCGTCGATCCGATCGACTGGGTCGAGCGGATCCCGATAACGGAGACTCGCAACTATGTGCAGCGGGTCATCGAAAACCTGGGCGTCTATCGAGTCCGCTTCGGCCAGCATGCGCCCGGCGGCGACGAGGCCGCGCAAAAGTCCCAGGCCAAACTCTGATGCGCCGGAGCATGTTCCGAAAAAGTTGATCGACTTTTTCGATCAGAATATGCTCCAACTCTTTGAATTTGAGCCATTCCTTGCGATCAGATGATTCCATCTGATCGCTAAGCCGGTTCCTATTCGGACCACGCTATGGCTCCGATCGAGCGCCGCCCGGACACCACCCCGACAGCGCTTACGCGCCTTGAGGTCGATCGAGCGCGACCGGATTCAGCGGTCCTCGTTCTCGATTCGTCCGCGCCGCATCGCCTCTTCGATTCGGAGCACCAAGGCCTTCGGGGCGTAGGGCTTGGACACGAACGGATCGTCATTAGACATGGACTCGTCGCCGACGTGACCGCGGCCGGACGTCACGACGACTCCAATGCGCGGCCAGCAATCGTGCACGCGCCGAGCCAAGGCCAAACCATCCAAGGAGCCCGGCATCTCGACATCGGTGAAGACAACGCGCACGTCGGGGCGAACCTCGAGCACGCGCAAAGCCTCGTCGGCGTTGCACGCCTCGATCACGCCAAAGCCCGCGTGTTCGAGCACGTCCGCGCCCATCATCCGCACGAAGGGCTCGTCCTCGACAACGAGAACAACTGGCAATAGTCTTTTTGGCGTCTGTCCCATACGCCATCAACAACCCCATTCAACATCGGTTCCTCTGCGTTATCTTTTTGGTAAAAAATCCGTTTCTATGTCATTACGGAGCCGTCGCTTAAGCCTCTATTGCGCGCGCGCTCATTGATAGCGCCCTGCCGCGCAGTCGGCTCGCCGACCATTCGGAGTTTGCATGACCATTGCGCAGCTTCCCTTCGAGAGCCGCTACTATTCGGCCTCCGACGGCCTGATGCTTCATGTGCGCGACTATGGCTCGACGCTTGACCAAGGCGTCCCCGTTGTTTGCCTGCCGGGGCTCACGCGTAATTCGGCCGATTTCGGGCCCCTCGCCACCGCCCTCGCCTCTGGTCGCGCCGGCGATCAGCGCCGGGTGCTCGCCGTCGATTATCGCGGCCGCGGTCTTTCTGACCATGATCGAAATTGGAGAAATTACTCTCTCGAAGTCGAAGACGACGACATCTTGACAGTTCTAACGGCGGCCGGCGTCGGGCGCGCGATCTTCATCGGAACCTCGCGCGGCGGCTTGCACGCGATGCGTCTGTCGGCGATGCGGCCGGCGGTCATTCACGCGGTCATCTTGAACGATATTGGGCCGGTCGTGGAGGCGCGCGGAATGGCGCGCATCCGCAGCTATGTCGGCAAGCTGCCCGCCCCACGTTCCGCAGCCGACGCCATCGATCTGCTCAAACGGCTGATGAGCGAACAATTCACCAGCCTCAGCGAAGCGGATTGGGCGCATTACGCGAAAATTACCTTCGCCGACGCCAAGGGACGATTTGGCGCGCGCTACGATGCAAAGCTCATGAAGCCGCTTGAAAGCCTCGACCTCGAGCAGCCCCTGCCCACGCTCTGGCCGCAATTCGACGGTCTGCGCGATATTCCGCTGCTGGTGATCAAAGGCGCGAATTCGGATGTTCTCTCGCCCGAGACGCTCGCCGAAATGGCGCGCCGACATCCAGGATGCGAAATCCATATCGTCGAAGGCCAGGGCCACCCCCCGCTTCTCCTCGACTTGCCCACGATCGACCGGATCTCTCGTTTCGTCGCCGATGTGGGTGCGCGCTGCTTCCGCCCCGATTCGCAGTCATAGGCCACGCCAAAAGTTACGCCCGCGGCGGCGGCGCAAATTCCAAATCATGCGGCGCTGGACAATTGGAGCATGGCTCCTCTATAAGGTCGCGTCGCGTCAGAGCCGCTCGGCCGTCGCGAATGCCCAGGTAGCTCAGTTGGTAGAGCATGCGACTGAAAATCGCAGTGTCGGTGGTTCGATTCCGCCCCTGGGCACCATCCCAATTCCCGCCGACCCCCGCTAATTCTACGATTAATCAAAGGATTAGCTGGAAATCAGAATCCGCTTCAAGGCCATAGAACGCGCTAAAGTGCGCTCCAATATCCGGCGACTTTCTTCCGCCGCCTTGCTGGCGCCTTGCTAGAAACGGCCATTTTGACGCATCCTGGAGCGAAATTGCGCTCCAGGAGAAGTTTCATGCGCGCGAAAATTACGAAGAGAACGGTCGACGGGCTTCAGACCGGCCCACACGATTCGTTTTTGTGGGACACAGAGCTTCCGGGCTTTGGCTGCAAAATAACCCCCAAGGGTAGCCGTATTTATCTTCTTCAGTATGGGAAAGCGGGCCGCGATCACCGGATTACGATCGGCCGACACGGCATCGACCTCACGCCGGAACAAGCGCGGCTCGAAGCCCACCGCCTGCGCGGCCTTGTCGCGGCTGGTGAAACACCATCAGCTGGTCGGGCAAATCGGTCAGAAAATATAAACGTTGCGGAACTCGGACAGCGCTACCTCGACGAGTACGCCATCCCGCACAAGAAGCCGTCCGGCATCGCCCAAGATCGTCGAAATCTCGAAAACCACGTGATACCTTTGATAGGCAAGCTCCCGGCTAAGTCGGTCGAACGAGCAGATGTCGCCCGGGTAATGCGCGAAGTTGCCGTCGGCAAGACGGCAAAGGATGAAAAAACCAAGCGGCAAGGCAGACGCATAGTCCGCGGCGGCGAGATCGTTGCGAACCGAGTGCAGGCGCTTCTTTCGAAAATGTTCGCGCTCGCCGAGGACTGGAAACTCCGTCCGGAAGGGACCAACCCCTGCCGCGGCGTTAGGCGATACGCTGAGCATAAAGTGGAGCGATTCCTTTCCAACGATGAGTTAGGCCGCCTCGGCGCCGCTCTATCAGCGGCCGAAATAGGTGTCCTGGCCAAGGCGTCATCGACAAAAATGGGGGACCGGCGTCAGTCAGCGGCAAGTAACGCAACTTCAATCGCGGCGCTGCGCCTCCTGCTGTTAACTGGGTGCCGTGTTGGCGAAATTCTGGCGCTTCGTTGGCAACACGTGGATCTTGAGCGGCGGTTACTCTTGCTACCGGACAGCAAGACAGGCGCTAAGTCAGTTTTCCTTTCGCAGCCCGCGATCGACCAGCTCATTGCGCTGACCCGGCGGCCTGATTCTGAACATGTGTTCCCAGGCAAGCATCCAGGCAAACCAATTGTCTCCCTCCGCAAACCATGGGAGCGGATCTGCATTGCGGCGGAGATCAAGAATGTGCGGCTCCATGATTTGCGCCACAGCTACGCCAGCGTTGGCGCTGCAGGTGGCTTAAGTCTTCCGGTGATCGGGGCGTTGCTAGGGCATTCGCAGCCGTCCACCACAGCCCGATATGCACACTTGGCCGCGTCGCCACTGCATCACGCAGCTGACGCAATTGGCATCCAAATCCTTGCTGCGATGACCGGTCGTGGAAAGACTTCGATGTCGGGAAATACGGGAACCTAACTGCAAAAGACCCTTGCCCTCCGAAGGTGGAGGCCACACGTTCGAATCGTGAAGGGCGCTCCAATTTCCTCCGTGGAAATCAGAGCGTTATGAATGGGCCGCCGTCAGGCGGCTCTTCGCTTTTCACGCTTGGTGTCCACATGGTGTCCACCGTGGGGAATTGCGACCGCTAGGAACTCGACCGCAACAGCACACAGACGTCGTCCCTTGGCGTCATGATCGTCGTGCGAACCTTTGCGCGCGTGACGCTGACGCGGAAATTTTGGCGCGCTTGGGTCATCGGCCCATCGTGAATATTACCTGACACGATCCGATCGGGGTTGGCAGCGATCTCGCCTCGCGCCCGCTTCGGCCACCCTTCGAAGATGATCACCTCGTCGAATTGCTTTCCCTTGGCCTTGTGCATGTTCATCACCACGACGCCCGACTCCGGCTTGTGTGCCGTCGCGAAGTGCTCTTGGACGAACGATTGCCGGGTGATGGCGAGCGCGTTGCGATACCCTCGGGCGTCCCGCCAGTCCTGCGCCAGCCCCTGGCGGAGCTGCATGCCACGCTCGAGCAGGCGCACGTTACGGACCTCCTTCGCTACATCGCTCAGCCGCTGGCAGGGCCCGGCGTCCAAGATATCGCGCACCGCGATCCAGTCCGCGTCAGGGTCGCCTGTCAATGTCAGGGCCGCCGACGCTTGGTGGACGGCATAGGTGCCCTGCAAGACGCTGTTGCCTGGCGTTGGCCGTCCCTTCGCCAGGCACTCATTCCACTTGACCAGCGCTCCACGGAACCGCGCAGCCTCGTCCATGTTGCCCTTGGTCGGCGCTGCGCCGCCTCGACCGTGGAAGTAGCCGCAGAGCAATTCGACAAACTCATCGAAACATCCAGCATGCCCGCGCTGTTGGAGTAGGAAGGCGATGATTTCCGCCGCCAGGATGGGCCCTTCCATGTCGACGGCGGCCGTATGGAAGATCGGCGGGACGTTGCCGAATGGCTCGCGCAACACGTCGGACACCAGCCGGGTCATCTTCTTGGTGGGAACGAGAATCGCTAGCGACCAGTCAAGCCGGCCGGCATCGATCAGCCGCTTGCGGGCCTGCAGCACTTGGCCGACCAGAGAGGCGTAAGCTTGGTTCGGGTTCGATTCGAACGGCGCATAGCCGATACCCTTGTACTCCTTCTGGCGGAACTTGCCGGTCAGGATGTCATTGCCGAACAGGGCAATCTCCGTCCCCCTGCTCCGATGGTTGTCGCCGCCAAGATCGTGGACCGCCGGCGCGAAGGCGGCCTTGAAGTGGTTCAGCCGCTCGGGGTCGGCACCGATGAAGTCGAAGATGCGCTGTTCCGGGTCGGCCAGGGCGATCAGCGTGCTGCCAACGCCAAGCGCCTGTACCACACGCCACTGGTCGGCACTCGTGTCCTGAAACTCATCCAGGATGATGTAGGGATACATCGTCGAGATGAGCGACCGGACCTTGTTGGAGCCATGGAGCAGGATCGCAACGCAGTCCGCAAAGAGGTCGAAGCAGACCCTTCCTTCTTCAGTCGCCAGGCGATTGCGTTCTGCTTCCTCCCGCGCGCGCTTCTCCGCCTTTTCCTCCTCCGATAGCTTGGAAGCCGTCTTATAACCGCTTCGGACCGCCGACAGCGCGATCGCCTCATTCGGAGGCGTAAGGATCGTCATCCGCCGCGGAAAGCCGATAAGATAGCCGTGTGTCTTGAGGATGCGCCAGAAGAACGAATGGTAGGTATCGACCTCGATCCGCTGCCGCTCCTCGCGTGTGATCGCGCTTTCCTCGTCGATCGCCTCCAATACACGTGAGACGGTCGCGCGCGCGAAGCTCAAGAAGAGGATGCGCTGACCCGGCTTCAGCTCCTCACGCGCGATCTTGGCAGCCTTGAGGATCGAGACGGTCGTCTTCCCCGAGCCGGGCCCGCCGGTGACGAGCTGGTGCCCAACAGCCCGGAGGACTTCCCTCTGCGTCTGGGTTAGTTCGACCACGGCGCCCCCGCCTAGCTCGATGGATCAACTGCGGGTTCTTCGTCGCTCGGGGCGGCTGGCGGCGGCGGATCGCACAGCGCTTTCAGGGTGATGCAGGCATCACGCAGCCACTGAGGGATCTCGGCCTCAGAGCATTGCGCCAGAAACTCGGCGATCCCCCAATTCCCCTTCGACCAGCCGAAATAATCCTTCAGCGCGGCGACGGCCTGCGCCTTTGGATTGGGATACTTGGCCTGGAGATGCTGCGGCCAATCGAGCTGGTCGGCAAACCGATCTAGCGCAACCTGCGTGGTGTTTTTGAGGATCAGATCCTCAATGCCCTTCTCACCGTGCATGAATAGGCGCTCGACGTGGGCTTCGATGGCCGCCTTCGCGGGATCAGTCTGTTTATCGCACAGCGCGAAGGTTCGCTTTCCAAGGCTCTTGTATAAGGCGCCGAGGTCCGCGATCTGCGTCTCGGTCCCAGCGTCGATGACACAGATGCCAAGCGCCTCTAACGACGCGTAGGTCGCGGAGTTGAGCTCGGATAAGCGGCGCGCGGCCACCGGGAAGGCCGTCGCCTCCGTCGCCCCTTCGGCGATCAGGACGCGACGCGATAGTAGCCCTTCGCAAAAACGGGTTCGGAACTCTTGGCGGTATCTCTTGTGCTTGACGCTTTCCGGCAGCTCGATTTTCGACTGGCTCAGTTGGCCGTCATCCGACCGCGACAGGATGACGGTCTCATCGAGATGGAACTCCTCGAGCACATATGGCGAGTGCGACGTGAAGAGCGACTGCGCCGAGAGTTTGCGGAGTTCATGGACAATCCGCTTTTGCGCGTAGGGTGGGATCGCGGTTTCGGCCTCCTCCATGGCGAAAATGACATTCTGCTTGTCCTCTGCGATCTGCGACAGCATCGCCAGCACCAGCATGTTGATCGTCCCCGTTCCTTGCCGGAAAAAGGGGGCGGCGTGGTCACCTGTGCCGGTGGCGATGAAGGCGGTGACGACCTTGCGCAAGTGCTCTCGAGTGAGGTTCGAGACCTTCAAGTGCGGCTTCACCCCCCATTCGCGGGGAACGTATTTCTTCAGCGACCTGTCGATGCTTTCGAGCACGCCCGAAATCCCAAGGGCCGGATCGCTCGCGACATCGAAGCCTGCGAGCGTTCCGATCGTCCCTTCCCACATCTGCGGCCGGATTTCCTTTAGCCGCAGGATGATGTCGAGCAAGCTGCCGTGTTCGAGGCTGAGCGCGCGAGATCCAGTCCTCAGCGAACGCAGGAAGAGAAAGCCGCAATGCTGCTTGTCCTTCTTGGAGAAGGACGTCGGCGTATCTTCCTCCGACAAGCTGCGCGTGAAGTAGGTGTTGCCGATAAAGTCGTCCTCATCGGGATCATATTCGCCGATGAAAGTGACCCGTAGCGCGGCCTTGATCTCGGCGGCATCGACCCCGACGGGCTTGGCCTCCTGATAGAACGCCCCAGTGATCGTATTCAGCCACTCGACGTTAGCGCCAAAGCGCGCCTCCTGCTCGGGCGACAGATTGGTGATCGTCACCTCAACCGTGATCTTGGGTGCCGGTCCAGGCTCCGTACCTTCGGGCGCCTCCGGGTTCACGACAGACAGATAGCGGCCTTGATAGAAATCGTGCTCCTCCACGGGCGGTCGCCGGCTCAACCGGTCTGGGCCGAGGGCCAGATCGATCGCCTCAAACACTGATGATTTGCCGGTGTTGTTATCTCCGATCAGAACGGCATGATCAGGCAGCACCAGCCTGGTCGAGCGGATACCCCGAAAATTTTCGATCACTACCGAAAATATCTTCACCGCTCGCCCCCTATTTGCTCGCGCGATTCGCCCGCGCTGCTATGTCGTCGCATCGTGCCATGAGCGTCTCGAAGGGCTCGGCATCCTCGAGGAGCAGCCCGTCGTCGACCATCTGGCCGTAATCCGCGCTCAGCGCCGCAAGTGCTTCACCCCCTGGCACGAGCCGCAGACCGCCGTTTACGGCCGTGTCGTAGTCGACCAGCGCACCGTCCTCCGCTTTCTCAGCGAAGAACATGCTCTTGTGGCGGGCGACGGCGCTGCCGAGCTGCCGATCGGCTAGCGCCGCGGCGACGATCTTGGCCTCGTCGAGCCGAACGACATCGTGCCAGTGGCGCGCGAAGCGTTCGCCACGAGGCCTCTCCTGCAGGCAGAAGACATGGATCGCCGTCGCCTTCTCCCAGAAAGTCCGCTCGGCGTGCATCACGCGGGGTCGGGCCGACGGAAAGTCGACGCCATCGATCAATCCGGCCGCGTCGCAGGTCACGTCACGAAGGCTTGCCGGCTCTCCGGTCGAGCGGGCGCCAAATTCCAGCATCACGCTGGGGGCGACGTAGCCGGAACCCGCCGACGTGGCCTCGTAGTCGATGTAGAGCCGATCGCCTTCTACTCTCAAGGCTGCGGCGAGCGACTGCGCGTCGATCGCGCCGGCGACGAGAGGCTGGACGGTCTCAGCGATCCATTCAGGGAGCCGGTGGCGCACCGCCTTCGACCACCGCTTCTCCTCGCTGCGGTTTTTCGGTAGGGCTTCGCCATTCTCGCCAACGAGGTCGGGCGCGATGGCGCGAATGTCGTAGGTCAGGTCCACGTCCTCGGAAAAACGCCGGATCACGCCGTAGGCCTTGGACAGCGACGTGCCCCCCTTGAACACCAAGTGTGCGCCGATGTCCGATCCAAACAAGGTCGCCAGCGCCCAGACGACCCACACGTCCTTTTCAAGAAGATGCGTCGGGCGGCCGGATTGATCGGCGGCTACACCCAGGGCCTCGCGGCGATCGCTTGCCGACAGACTGAGGAACGACTCAGCCATGAGCGACTTTGCCCACACTTTTCGCCAGCCATGTCGGCAGTTGGGGGGCTGCGGCGACAAGTTCGCCGAAGGTCGACGATGGAAGCTTGCGCTTCAGCGCTTCCAGGGCGGCCTCGGCTTTCTCCGGGCCCAGCCAGGCGAGGGCCCGCACGGCTTGTCCAGCCGGTCGATCGGCAAGCGCCAACTGCCATCGCGGCGCATGGCGCAATTCCACGACCAGCTTGCCGAGGTTCATCGTCCGGGTCCGGCCCGATGTCAGGTAAACCGACCGGATCGGCACCTGGGTCGTCAGGCCAAGCGCGTTCGCTGCGGCTGCGCCGTTCGAGACGATCACCTCGCCGCGCTGCGTGGCAAGCGCCTCGACCGCCTGCTCGACAGAAGGGGCGCGCGTGCCGAAGCGGCTCGCGACGGGACGCAGATAGAAACCGCGGCCAGCCCGGATCAGCTCGCCACGTTCGGCCAGGCGCGACAGCGCCTGGTCAACCCCAGCGCGGCTGCCCAAGTGGAGGAGGCTTTTGGCGGCCACGGGCGTGCCCTCCGGCAAGCCGGCCGCGTGCGCCAAAATCTGTTCGGTCAATCGTGTCACAACCATTCTCCCGTCAGAAATATATGCAGTTTTCTGACACTCTTCAATGCCGGCAGCGATCCGGCCTGCTGGAAGCCCCTTTGAGCCCCCATCCGCCGCGCCGGTGACGGCACAAATGCCTCGAACCGCGCGGTCGCTCTTGCGTGCCTATCTGTCATTTGCTATCATACGACATCAAATGATGGTGGACAATGGCTGCTCTCGAAGAAAACTGGCTTTCCCTGGAGGAAACGGCCGCCTACATCGGCGTCGGCAAAACCGTGCTTTATGGGATGGCTCGGGAGGGCACCATTCCCGCCCGCAAAGTCGGGAAGAAGTGGACGTTTGAGAAAGCGGGCCTGGACGCATGGATGCGTGGCCATCGACCCGTGCAATCGTTCTTCACCGACATCGAATTCAAGATCGAGGGCAACGACGAGCTCCGCGATCCGCAGCGCGAGGGATACCTGCGCACCTACGAATTTTTCCGGGCCGGGAAGAACAAAGCCATCCTGCAGATTCCGGTTGGCTGCGGTAAAACGGGCCTGGCATCGTTGCTGCCGCTAGGGCTTGCGGAAGGTCGCGTCCTTGTCATCGCGCCCAACTTGACCATCAAGCAGGGTCTCTATGAGGCGATGGATGTCACCAATCGCCAGAAGTGCTTCTGGCGCAAAGCGGCAGTACTCACCGCCGACCAGATGATCTCCGGCCCGCTGGCGACCACGCTCGATACCGGCAACATCACCGTCGCGACCCGGTCGCATGTCGTCATCACCAACGTGCAGCAACTCGCCACGGATCTCGACAAGTGGCTGAACCAGTTCCCTGACAACTTCTTCGACATGATTATCGTCGACGAGGCGCATCACAGCGCTGCCGCCAGTTGGCAGCGGGTGATCGAGCGGTTTCCCCGAGCAAAGGTGATCCTGCTGACCGCGACGCCGTTCCGCAGTGACCGGCAGGAACTCGACGGCGAATTGGTCTATCGCTACCCGTTCCGCAATGCGACCCTCAAAGGTTACATCAAGCGCCTGAAGTCGACCTACGTTGCCCCCTCGACAATCGAGCTAGGTTTTGCCGACGAGCGCGGCCGCGCCTATACGCTTGATGAGATAATGAAGCTCAAGGAAGAAGAGTGGTTCAGCCGCGGGGTCGCGCTGGCATCGCCTTGTAATCAGCATATTGTCGACACCAGCCTCGAGCGCCTTGAGCAGCTACGCCAAACCGGCACGCAGCATCAGCTCATCGCCGTGGCCTGCTCCATCAACCATGCTCGGCAAATCAGCTCGCTCTATCGGGAGCGCAGCTTCACCGCCGAGGTCATTCACAGCAAACAACGGGAGGATGAACAGGCAGGCATCCTCGCGGCTCTTCGCAACGGCACCCTCGATTGCATCATCCAGGTTCAGATGCTCGGCGAAGGCTTCGACCATCCCAAGCTCAGCGTCGCGGCGATCTTCCGGCCGTTCAGGTCGCTAGGTCCATACCTTCAGTTTGTGGGGCGCATCATGCGTGTGGTGGTCCAGAACAGCCCGGGTCATCCCGATAATCTCGGGCACATCGTGACGCACCTTGGCATGAACCTCGACGCCCGATTTCAAGAGTTCAAGGATTTCGAGAACGACGACAAGGCGTTCTGGGACAAGGTCATTGGCGGCGAGGAGCCGGAACCGCCGCAGGTCGTACTCGACGGCATGACGCGCTTGCGTGCCGGCGACCTAGTCGTCGTCCACGATGAGATCGTCGATGCCCTGTGGGAAGAGGACTTCACCAGCCACGAAGACCAGCAAATCGTCGACGACCTGCGCGAGCGGTTCAAGCTCCTCGGCCTTGACGATAGCAAAGTCGAAGAGATGGTGCGGATGGCCCAGAAGACATCCGTCCGAAAACTCTCGCCTACCGCGCCGTTTGCGGTTCAGCCGCAGCGCGAATGGGAAGAGGCGCGCAAGCGGCTCAACGAAGAGGCCAAGCGTCTTGCGACCGTGGTCCTCAATCACGTCGAGCTGACGCCTGCCGGAACCGAACTGATTTACAAGTACAAGTCGCTGAAACTGAGCGGGCGATCGAACTTCATCGCCGCGTTGACCATGGTGAATCACGAAATCAACAAGCGCCTGGGTAAGGACCGTCAGGGCGCCTCGATCGAGGAATTCCGATCGGTCTTGGACAATCTCGAAGACCTTCTTCAAACGCTGGCCAAGCGGGTCCGAAAGGCAAAGTCAGATCATGACAAAGAAAACCCCTAAGGGGCGGGTGCCGTCGCTGATCGGCGGGACCAACGGGCGGCCCGTGCGCGTGGAAGTGCAGCGCCGCTCAGAATGCTATCGCTGCGATGACGAGATTGTCGCTGGAAGCTCCTGCATTGCCATTCCGGAGGTCGGTGGTGCCTTCGCCAACAAGCGGCGGGTGTGCGACGCCTGCTACCGGGCAATATTGAAGCAGACTTCGGAAGATCTGGAGGAACTACGTCGGTTGTAAGAGGCAGATAGCGATGGGCGACGGCTACAATTTCCAGCAGCTCAAAAAACACATTCTTCCGCTCAGCAACGCAGCCGCGTGGGAGGTGGCCGTCAAGGAGTGGAGCTTGGTGGGCATTCACGAGGCCGACGAGCCCGAGACCTGTCCCTGTGGGCATTTCCCGATTATTGAAATCTGCTCGATCCATAACCGGATCACCGGCCGCGCGACCGAAGTCGGCAATATTTGCGTGAAGCGGTTTCTCGGGTTGCGATCCGACCTGATCTTCACCGCCATCAAACGGATACGGAAAGACCCAGACAAGAGCTTGAACGCCGACGCGATCGCTTTTTTCCACGAGCGCCGTGTGCTCAATGATTGGGAATACAGTTTCTGCCAGAACACGATGCGCCTTCGAAGCCTGACCTCGGCACAGCTAAGCAAACGTCGGGATATCAATCACAAGGTTCTCGCAGTCATTGGAAGGCGTGGATTTCAGGGGCCGCAGTACCTTGGGCTGAGCGCAAGGCCCCCCCGCCTAATCCGCCCTGGTTTGGCGGGAAAGCCTTCCCCTACGGCCCAGCCTTCCCCTACGGCCGAGCCTTCATCTCGGCCGACCCCTTCTGCGGGGACACCCCGCAACGCCCCAAGAGTGAGAGGAGGGCCGGGTTTCCCGTGACGGATTGAAGGTCGGGAGAGAGGCTCTCGGCGTCCGTCATGGAGACGACCCATGACCCAAGTGGAAGTCCTGAACGCCGCTCGCGACAGCGCTGGCGGCTACAAGGTGGATGTGAGCCGCGGCGAGCGCGTCGGCCGAGTGTCGTCGGAATGGTTCGCGCGACCTGCGGACGAACGCTACCTGTCCTTGTCAGATCTTTATGCGGCCGTGCGCGGCCGCACCGAATGCAGCCGGACCCGGACCGTCGAGAGTGCAGCGATCCGTGTAGAGGCGAGCCGCGACGACGCCGAGCGGCTGGCGCTGATGCTGCCTAGCTCCGCCGCGCCAATCGCGCCGACCCATTGGAGCTTCGGCCAGCTTGCGAGCCTGGTCGGCGCGCCGGCTGCCTATCTGCGGCAGCTCCCGGCGCCGCTTGCCGGCATCAACCTGCAATATGGCCTGACCTCGCACCGCGCCGAGCAGGTGAAGACGCTGGAAATCGAGAACGGCCGCGTCGAGCTGCGCGCCGTCACCGGCCCGGACTACGGCCGCATCTTCGACCACGAGCTGGTAGCGGCCGTGCAGCGCATCGCCGGCAATGGCACGGGCGACACCCGATGGAAGGTGCCGGGCGTGCTCGACTGGTCGACCGGCGTCTACAACCCGCGCGTCGATGTCACGCAGGATACGACGACGCTCTATGCCTCTGATCGCGACGTCTTCCTCTTCCTGGTCGACGACCTCAATCCGATCGAGGCTGGCCGCTTGCCCGATGGTTCCCCCGACCTCTATTTCCGCGGCTTCTACTGCTGGAACTCCGAGGTGGGCGCCAAGACGCTCGGCATGGCGAGCTTCTATCTCCGCGCGGTCTGCCAAAACAGAAACCTGTGGGGCGTGGAGGATTTCGAGGAGATCACCATCCGCCACTCCAAATACGCCGCCTCGCGCTTCGCGCACGAGGCCGCCCCGGCGCTGACCCGCTTCGCCAATTCCTCAGCCCTCCCGTTCGTCAACGGCATCAAGGCGGCGCGGGAGAGGATCGTCGCCCGCACGGACGAGGATCGCAGCGAATTCCTGCGCAAACGCGGCTTCTCGAAGACCGAGACGGCGAAGGTCATCGAGACCGTATTGGCCGAGGAAGGGCGCAAACCTGAGAGCGTCTTCGACTTCGTGCAGGGCATCACCGCCGTTGCGCGCGACAAGACCCACCAGGACGCCCGGCTCGACCTGGAGGCGCGGGCGAAGAAGCTGCTCGATCGGGCAGCCTGACTCCCGGAAAGCCGGAGATGCGGAAAAGCGTGTCCCCGGCTTCGTGCCTTTCCGTCTTTCACTGATCGTCGGTTTCGCGGCGCTGCCCTCAGAGTTAGAGGGCGGCGCCGCGCTTCGTGATGGATCAGGGCTGAGAGAGAGGCTTTCGGCCGTCCGTCGCGGAGCATCATCCCATGGCGACTGCCGTTCAGAAGATCACCCTCAGCGCCTCGCGCGACATTCCCTTCAACAAGCTGATCCTGTCTCAATCGAACGTTAGGCGGATCAAGGCCGGCGTCTCGATCGAGGAGTTGGCCGAGGACATCGCCCGCCGCGGCCTGCTGCAGGGCCTGAGTGTGCGGGCGGTCGTCGATCAAGACGGCGTCGAGACCGGCATGTTCGAGATCCCGGCCGGTGGCCGACGCTACCGGGCGTTGGAGCTGCTCGTGAAGCAGAAGCGTCTCGCCAAGACCGCGCCGGTGCCGTGCATCGTCCGCGACAGCGGCATTGCTGAGGAGGACTCGCTCGCCGAGAACGTCCAGCGCGCGCCGCTGCATCCGCTTGACCAGTTCCGCGCCTTCCTCGTGCTGCGCGAGAAGGGGCAGTCTGAGGAGGAGATCGCCGCGGCCTTCTTCGTCTCGGTCAACGTGGTGAAGCAGCGCCTGAAGCTGGCGTCTGTCTCGCAGGCGTTGCTCGACGTCTATGCGGAAGATGGGCTCACGCTCGACCAGCTCATGGCCTTCACGGTCAATGGCGACCATGCCCGTCAGGAGCAGGCATTCGAGCGACTCTCGCAGTCATATAATAAGGAAGCTTATGCAATCCGCCGCATGCTGACCGAAGGCGCGGTGCGGGCGAGCGACAAGCGCGCTCAATTCATCGGTCTGGACACATATGAAGAAGCGGATGGCATCATTCTTCACGACCTGTTTCAGGGCGACGACGGCGGCTGGCTGCAGGACGTCGCGCTCGTTGATCGCCTCGTAGCCGAGAAGCTCGAACGTGAGGCTGAGTCGATTCGCTCCGAAGGTTGGAAGTGGATCGATATCGCGCCGGACTTCGCCTATGGCCACACCTATGGACTGCGTCAGCTCCGTGGCGAGGGAGTCCTGCTCACGGCGGAGGATGAGGCAGCGCGCGACGCGCTCCAGGCGGAATACGACCGGCTCGAAGAGGCCTACGCGGGAGCCGAAGAACCAGCCGAGGAGATAGAGCTGCGTCTGGCCGAAATCGAAACGGCGCTCGCCGACTTCGAGGATCGGCCCGTTCGCTTCGAGCCGGCCGAGATCGCACGCGCGGGAGCTTTCGTGAGCATCGATGGCTCGGGCCGTCTCAGGGTCGAGCGCGGCTATATCTGCCCGGAGGACGAAACGCCAGTCGAACAAGAACCGGAAGCCGAAGCGGAGCACAATTCGCAGCAGGCGATCGCCGCACGCGTCGAGACAGATGTCGAAACCGTGCAGGGAGATGTGATGAACCCGCCGGAGCCGGAAGAGGAGGATGGGCTCAAGCCCATTCCCGACCGGTTGATGACCGAGCTGACGGCGCATCGGACGCTCGCGCTCCGCCGCGCGCTCGGCGAGCAGCCGGACGTCGCTTTCCTGGCGGCCCTTCATGCGCTTTGCCTCAAGGTCTTCTATCGCTACGCGGCCGATTCCTGCCTCGAACTCGATCTGAAGAGCGTCGCCTTCGGCGCCCAGGCGCCAGGACTGAACGACACCGCGCTCGCCGCCGGCTTCGATCGTCGCTGCCAAGCCTGGATCGCCGCTCTGCCCAAGGAGCCGACCGAGCTGTGGGATGTGCTGACGGCGTTTGACGGCGACAGCCGCCAGGCGCTGTTCGCGCATTGCGTCTCGCTGTCGGTCAACGCAATGTTCGAGCCGTACGACCGTCGGCCCCGCGCGCTCGCCCATGCGGATCGTCTGGCTGAGGCCCTTGACCTCGACATGGTCGCTGCCGGCTGGACGCCGACCGTCGAGACCTATCTCGGCCGGGTGACAAAGGCGCGCATTCTCGGCGCGGTACGGGAAGCGAAAGGCGAACGTGCCGCGCAGCTCATCGAGCACTTGAAGAAGGGCGATATGGCCGAAAAGGCCGAGGCGCTGCTCGCCGGCTCCGGTTGGCTGCCGGAACCGCTGCGCACGCCGGGCCGCAGCAGCATGTCCGCATTGTCGGCCTCAGAACCGGACGCGGCGGCCGTTTCTGAATCGGGTGGCGCAGAAACGGCTACTGACGGTTACGAAACGGCCATGGTCGAAACCAAGCCGACAACCGAGGATCATCCGGTCACGGCCGAGCCGCATGTAACCGTAGCCGAGTAGCGAAGCAGCAACAAGCCGGACTCCTGGGCCCGCCGGCTCGGACCACCCCACGAAGCAGGCTTCGTGGGGACCCCGGGTGGCGGCCCTTTTTCGTCTCGGAGGATGCGATGAGGGAAAATGCCTCGGAGCTGGCGCGCCGCCTGGCCGGGCAGGCTGAAGCTGTATGCCGGCGCTATCTCTCCAACGGTCACCGCGAGGGCCGCTACTGGTTGGTCGGCGACGTGAGGAATGCGCCTGGGCGATCAACGTTCGTGCGCCTCAAGGGCCCCGAATCCGGCAAAGGCGCCGCCGGCAAATGGACCGACGCCGCCACCAGCGAGCATGGCGACCTGCTAGACGTCATTCGCGAATCTTGCTGTTGATTTGCACTGAGAACAGACCCGGGATTTTCATCGAGAAGTGACCCGGTTGAAAAGTATCTTCAACTTTCGTTTGTTTGGTCAAGTCATGGTTTTCTGCCTCTTCGGTTTTTCTTGGG
>Ga0182030_10000648_pt1 | contig 67192 bp, 58 predicted proteins | sample 812S3MmetaG_FD_121299 | JGI IMG/M metagenome (GOLD analysis project Ga0182030, IMG submission 121299) | Permafrost microbial communities from Stordalen Mire, Sweden - 812S3M metaG (Illumina Assembly) | ecosystem: Environmental > Terrestrial > Soil > Wetlands > Permafrost | place: Sweden... | reverse complement strand
TTGCCATGGCAGGCACTCACGAGACAAGGCTTCGCCATTGGCACTTAGCAGCACCTTTTTCCACAGCTCGTTTCTTCCTTAATGGCGGCTAACGGATAAAACCGCGCCTAGCTCGTAAGCCGCCACTGGAACTGGCGTGTTCCAACAGTGGTGTTGCAGAGCCTTCCCCGTGCCGCCGGAACCAGGTCACCAGAGAGAGCGATTACTCACTGCGTTAAAACTAATTTACCGATCCAGAGTGCGTGGTGTCAACCGATTTCCGGTTTCGCCCACGCCGACCTGCCTGCATCTAGCTGTATACTCAGACTTGGTTTTGCAGCGGGTTCGAGCCAAATATTTGCTTCCGGGAGATCAGACGGTTCTTCGCGCGTTGCACTTCGTCAAAGTGGTTCTTATCCCAGGCGTCTGGCTATCTCCGACTTCGTGAACCCTTTATGGTAAAGGGTTCGGACTCGCCACGAATCTCTAACGCTGGCTTGGTTCTGATCCGCACCTCGCCTTGATGAAAGAAAGAAAACGCATGCGCCCAAATTCCTCTTCGATGGCAACCTCACTTCGTCGTCTCGGTCGTCTCGTTGGACCCTCCGTATCGATTGCCTTCATGCTGGTCGCACTTTCCGTGGCGGCCCTGGCACACGCCGGGTCGGTGTACGTGCCCGTGGATAGCTGGGTCTATCCGGCGGCCGAGCGGCTGGCGGCACTGACGGATACGCAGTCCGAGGTGCTGGGAATGCGGCCTTGGACGCGGTCCCAGTTTGCGCACTTCCTGGAGCGCGCCAAAGAGAAGCCGCACAGCGGCGAGGCCAAAGAATTGCAAAGCAAGATGGAGCATGAGTTCGCTCCCGAACTGAACCGCGAGCCGGAGAAGCTGGCACTGGAGTCTGTCTACTCGCGCAGCACCCAGATTGGGGGCACGCCGCTACGCGACAGCTTCCACTTCGGGCAGACCATCGTGAACGACTTCGGACGGCCCTACGGACGGGGTTTCAACTCGATCGACGGCGGCTCCGGCTACCTGCAGGATCGGGCTGGACTGCTCTACGTGCGGGCCGAGTATCAGCATGGCGCATCGCTGCGCGCGCCATCGGAGGCGACGCTGGCGGAACTTGCCACCATTGACCACGAGCCGACAAGCAGTACCGTGCTCACCCAGGGCGGGCCGGCGGTGAACAACCCGCGGCTACTGGATACTTACGTGGGCGTCTCGTTTGGCCGCTTCACGGGCACCCTGGGCAAGCAGAGCTTGTGGTGGGGGCCAGCAACGGGCGGTGCGATGCTGTATAGCAACAATATCGAGCCGATCTGGATGGCGCGGCTGACCAACGACGTGCCCTACAAGATTCCCATTCTCGGCAAGGCGCGCCTGGACATGTTCTACGGAAAGCTGCAGGGGCACAAGTTCCTGCCGGGGCCGTGGATACACGGTGAAAAGATTACGATTGAGCCGTTCCATAACCTCGAGATTGGTTTTGCGCGCACCGATGTCTTCCTGGGAGAGGGACGCCCGTTCGACTTCAACCGCCTATGGAGGAGCTATCTCAGCGTTGGCGATAGTCAGACCGCAAGCAACACCGCGGCCAACGATCCGGGTGACCGGCGGGGCGGACTCGATTTTTCGTGGAAGCTGCCGAAGATGCCGATGACGCTGTACAGCGACAGCTTCTGCGATGACGATCCTTCACCACTGGCTAATCCTCCCCGCTCGACGTTCCATCCAGGGCTGTACATTGCGCGACTGCCAGGGACACTGGCCAAACTCGACCTGCGGATGGAGGGCGCCTACACAACCTCCGAGGCTGCCTCCATTCCCAATGGAACCAACTACTGGAACGTGGTTTACAGGGACGGCTACACCAACAAGGGTCTGCTGATCGGCGATACCGTGGGCCGGGGCGGCGTGCAATGGCAGGCGTGGAGTACCTACTGGATTTCACCCCGCAGCAAAGTGCAGGTGAGTTACCGCAATCACTACATCAGCCCGAAGTTCCTGAAGGGTGGAGGAACTCAGAACGACTTCCAAACCACATCCAGCCTGCAACTCAAGCACGATCTGGAACTGGAGTTGGGCGCACAGTGGGAGCGATACATCATTCCCATGCTGACTGGCAGCGGCGCGCCGCGATACGACGTGAGTGGGTGGGCGGGATTAACCTACAGCCCCGAACACAAGGCACGCGTACAGTAGAGAATCTCTCTCTGGATACGGGAACGCTGTCTGCGGTTGAGAAACCAAGCTCTGTGGAGCCTCACGGGGCTTGAGTGCTTTCACACTTGTGTACAGTTTGTGTACACAAGCTACCGTATTGCACCTATAAGCTTCATTTCTGATTGTCTTTCCACTCCTCGTACCATGCCATCTGGATCGCCTCCAGTTTGGCTTCGTTCGAGGCCTGTGGGTCATCGACAAAACTCTTCAGTTCGCTCACAAGCTTGCGCAATTCCGTGAAGCGGATCGTGAGTGGATCGGTCTCGGGAGATTTCTCATAGAGTTCGATTCCGATGTCATCGGCGTCGCCCCAATGCAGTTCGTTCATCGTTCCTCCGCAATCACCGGCGCCAGCCGCTTCGTCGGCCGCAACTTCGGCCGCAACTACAGCGTGCTGCCGCCGCCCTCGCAGATATAGTTGCGATTCCACGACGGAATCTCAACCACCACTTCGCCGGGCTTCTCGATGATAGCCATACAGCCCAGCCTGGAGTTCAGTTGCAGATCCGCGGCCGTATCCAGCCGGTCGGCCTCTTCTTCGCTGCATTCGCTCAGCAGCTCCTTGCCCTTCTTCACCACTACGTGGCAGGTCGTGCAGGCACAGTTGCCGCCGCAGGCATGCTCCAGGTGGACGCCAAAATTAATCGCCACGTCCAGAATCGATTGCGGCTTGCCGTGCTCCTGGTAGGGTAACTTCCCCGCTTCAAATTCCACGCTCTCTCCACTGGGCAGGAAGGTAAGGCGTACCTCGTTCGGCCCCAGTTCACTGCTGTTCTCGGCCGGATCGATCTTTGTCTGCAACATTTTCGTGTCCTATTCTACACATCGATATTTATCGATCTTCGCTTAGCTGAACTCGGCTTTGCCAATCGGATGCGGCGCCGCTGGTCCCTCGCCCATATCCGTCTCGTCCATGTTCTTACCGCGCAGAGCGCCCCCGACGGCGGCATCCATCATCAATTCCGCCAAGTGCATGGTCGCCTGGTTCAACTCATCAATCGAGCTCCGGATTTCTTGATAATCCTCACCCGGCGTCGCCAGCCGCAGCTTGCGCTCAAGTTCGTCAACCTGGAGCTGCTCGCTCCTGCTCAACATCTTCCACGCTGGGCTGCTTCGTCCCTTCAGCAGCGCCGCCAGAATCGTCTCCGCCTCGTTGCGCGCCTCGATCAACTGGCGATCCGCCAGATCCTTTTCCGCGTTGTCGAACGAGTCCAGGATCATGCCTTCCACCTGCTCGTCGGTCAACCCATAGCTCGGCTGCACCTGGATTTCCGCTTCCTTGCCGCTGCGTTGCTCGCGTGCCGAGACATGCAGAATTCCGTTGGCGTCGATCAGGAAGCGCACCTCGATGCGCGGCAACCCCGCTGGCATCGGAGGAATTCCCCTCAGGTCGAAGCGGGCCAGCGAGCGGCAGTCCTTGGCCAGTTCGCGCTCGCCTTGCAGCACGTGAATCGCAACTGAAATCTGGCCCTCCACTCCGGTTGTAAATTGCTCGGTCGCACTCGCCGGAATGGTCGAGTTGCGATGAATGATCTTTGCCGTTACTCCGCCCAGCGCTTCGATGCCCAGCGAAAGCGGGGTCACGTCCAGCAGCAGCATGTCCTGGGTCTCCAGCGAGCCGCCCGCCAGGATATTGGCCTGCACCGCTGCCCCCAGCGCCACCACCTCGTCGGGATTCAGCTCCGTGTGAGGCTTGCGTGCAAACAGCTCTTCCACCTGCCGCCGAACCAGCGGAATCCGCGTCGATCCGCCCACCAGCACCACCTCGTCCACCTGCTCCGGCGTCAGTTCCGCATCTTTCAACGCCTGCCGGCATGGGCCCAGGGTGCGGTTCACAATCGGCGCCACCATCTGCTCAAACATCTCGCGCGTGATCTTGCGCTGGTAGAGCCTGCCATCCGGCAACTCCACTTCAATCTCCGCGGCATTCTCGGACGACAGTGCGATCTTGGCCTCGATCACCGCCCGGCGCAGCCGTTGAATCGCATCCGGATGCTTGCGCGCATCGAACTTCAGGTCGCCGGCAATGTCGTCGAGTGCAACCGCGATCAGCAGGTTGTCGATGTCGTCCCCGCCCAGATGCGTGTCGCCGTTGGTGGCAATCACCTCGAAGATTCCATCCTTCAACTTCAGAATAGAAACATCGAAGGTTCCGCCGCCGAAGTCATACACCGCGATGGTGCCGTTCTGTTTCCGGTCCAACCCATAGGCCAGCGAAGCCGCCGTCGGCTCGTTCACCAGCCGCAGCACCTCCAGCCCCGCGATGCGTCCCGCGTCCTTGGTCGCCTGCCGTTGCGCATCGTTGAAATACGCCGGCACGGTGATCACCGCCTGCTTTACCGGAGCGCCAAAAAAACGCTCGGCGTTGCGTTTGAGCTGGCGCAGAATTTGCGCCGAAATTTCCGGAGGCGTGTACGTCCGCTCGCCAAGATGAATGCGCAGCACCTCGCCCGGAGCAAGGTCTTCGGCGAGATGGAACGGAAACAGCTTGAGTTCTTCCCGCACATCCTCTACGCCGCGTCCCATCAACCGTTTCACGCTGTACACGGCGCGCTCGGGCGAGTTCAGCAATACCTCGCGCGCGGCGTTGCCCACCAGCATGCGGCCGTCGTGGTCCAGTGCCACCACCGAAGGAACAAGATTCAAACCATCTTCGCCCGGAATTATGAACACGCCCTTACCCGGCGCGTCCGGATGCGCAAGCGTTGGCCCGGAGCCCATATAGGCCACCAAGGAATTGGTAGTCCCGAGATCGATTCCTACAACTCTGTCGTCTGCCATTGTTATATTATTGAGCCGATGAATTCAGTACTTCATTGATATCGCGTACAAGGTTGCACAGGTAGCTGCGGCGATTCAGCAAATCCACCATCTTCGCCGTAGCTTCAGAGTCTCCGCCATCCCACCGTTTCCATGCCTCGCGCAGCTCATCCTGCATCGTATTCAGCCGCGTGGTCAGTTCCTCCCGAGTCGCACTCAGTTGCCCGCGCAAGTCGTCGTCAACGCTGCCCATCTTCGCTTCTTCCAGCAGCATGTTCAACTCGAACGCCTCTTCCAGCAACTCCGTCGGAACCGTCTGCTTCTTATCTACTCCGGATGCGCGTGCCTGCTCGGTTGCGGTCTTACTCTGCTCATCCAGTTGAATGCCTTCCAGCATCAGCAGGTATTCGGTGCGCGAGATCGGGTCTTTCAAGGTTCTGTACGCGTCGTTGAGCTGCGAAGTTTTTTCCAGGCTCCACGCCTGCTCTCGTGTACTCGCGCGCGAGTACACATCCGGATGCAGCTTCCGGCTCAGCGCATAGAACTCGCGTTCCAGCTCCGCTTCTTCCAGTTCCAGCCGTCGCGGCAGTCCGAAGAACGAAAAAAAGTCCGTCGGTTGCGCCGGCTGCACGTGTCCGCACTCGGCGCAGAAATGCTCGGCGCGCATATCGCCGCACGACCAGCACCGATGGTTGTGATGCTGATGTTCACCGTGCGACACCTGTAGCGCCGCATCCGAGTTCCGTGGATCGCTCAATTCGTCTCCATCGCTTCCGCTTATGAGAAGCTGCTGCCGCAGCCGCAGCTCTTCTTTGCATTCGGGTTCTGGAAGGTGAAACCGCGCTGCATCAGTGTCTCTTCCCAATCCACCGTCATGCCGTTCAGGTAGATAAACGATTTCGGATCAACGAACACGCGGACTTCGCCGTATTCGAAGATGCGGTCGCGCTCGCGCGGCTGCGTGTCAAAGCGAACGCTGTAGGAAAGGCCGGAGCATCCGCCCCCTTGCACGCCCAGCCGCAGTCCGCCCGCCTCGGCCGACATGCCTTCTTTCTGCATCACTCCACGAATGTGCTCCAGTGCCTTCTCGGTAATATTGATTCCCTGCGTCGCAGGTTTCTGCTCTGTCGTCATCTAAGCCTCCTGTCCAGTCGTTCAGCTTCGTTCCTTCTAGTTTAGTTGTTCTTCTTCTTCCAGTCGGAGATGGCGGCGCGAATTGCGTCTTCCGCCAGTACCGAGCAGTGAATCTTCACCGGCGGCAGCGAGAGCTCTTTCACGATATCAGTGTTTTTGATCTGCAGAGCCTCATCCACCGTCTTCCCCTTCACCCACTCCGTAGCCAGAGACGACGAAGCAATCGCCGAGCCGCAGCCGAACGTCTTGAACTTCGCATCCTCGATGATCTTGGTCTGCGGGTTCACCCGGATCTGCAGCTTCATCACGTCGCCGCACTCCGGAGCCCCAACCAGCCCCGTGCCTACCTCTCCAGCGTTCTTGTCCATCGTGCCAACGTTGCGCGGATGCGTGTAGTGATCCAGTACCTTATCGCTGTATGCCATCCCTATTCTCCTTCTTACCCGTTACATTCGCGATTCCCCCCACAAAACCGCGAAATTCATGGTGGCCCACATCTGCCGTCCTTTGGCAAATGTGGGGATCTGCCGACCGTTTCGTAGAGGGTGCCCCATATCTGCCGCATTTAGCAGATGTGGGACGTGGGCCCCGACTGTTTTTAGTGCGCCGCCGGTTCAGCCGCCCACTTCACCTTCGAAAGGTCCACGCCTTCCTTGTGCATCTCGTACAGCGGCGAAAGCTCGCGCAGACGTTTCACCACGTCCACCACCTTCGCCGCCACATAATTCACCTCGGCCTGCGTGTTAAAGCGGCCAAGCCCGAAGCGGATCGAACTATGCGCCAGATCGTCGCCCGCGCCCAAAGCCTTCAGCACGTAGCTCGGCTCCAGCGTCGCCGAAGTGCAGGCCGAACCGCTCGACACCGCAATATCGTTGATCCCCATCAGCAACGACTCGCCCTCCACATAAGCGAAGCTGATGTTCAGACTTCCCGGCAGCCGATGCTCCATGCTCCCGTTGATATAGCACTCGTCGAGCTGCGACATGATCTGCTCGCGCAGGCTCTCACGCAGAGCCAGCAGCCGCACGGACTCCTCAACCATCTCCTGCTGCGCGAGCTCACAAGCCTTGCCCATCCCCACAATGCCCGGAACGTTCAGCGTGCCGCTGCGCATCCCGCGCTCGTGACCGCCTCCGTCCATCTGCGCCACAAGCTGTACTCGCGGATTGCGCCGCCGCACATACAGGGCCCCCACACCCTTCGGGCCATAAATCTTATGCGCCGAAACCGAAGCCAGATCCACGTTGTCCTCAATCACGTTGAACGGAACCTTGCCCGCCGCCTGCACCGCATCGCTGTGGAAGAGCACGCCCTTTTCATGGCAGAGCTTTCCAATCTCGCGAACCGGCTGCAGAATTCCGATCTCGTTATTCGCCGTCATGATCGAGACCAGAATCGTCTCGGCCGTCATCGCGTCCTTCAACTGATCCATATCGATCAGCCCATCCTGCTGCACCGGCAGATAGGTGACGCGGTAGCCGTGCTTCTCCAGCCGCTTGCAGGTATCCAGCACGCACTTGTGCTCGGTCACCTCGGTGATGATGTGGTTGCCCTTCTCGCGATACATCTCCGCCACGCCCTTGATCGCAAGGTTGTTGCTCTCGGTCGCCCCGGAGGTGAGCACGATCTCTTTCCCGCTGGCGCCAATCAGTTTGGCAATCTGCTCGCGCGCATTGTCCACCGCCTTCTCGGCGATCCAGCCGAACTCATGGTTACGGCTGGCCGCGTTGCCATAGATCTCGCTAAAGTAAGGCAGCATTGCTTCCAGCACCCGCGGATCGGTCCGCGTCGTGGCATGGTTATCCATATAAATTGGCAGTTTTACGGCGCCGTTATTTCCCATAATTTCCTCCTCCAGAAACTTCGATCCTGACCAACTCGTCCTCGACGCCGGTGGCCCATTCAAGCCCTCTGTTGGCTTGAGTGGGATGATCCGCGGGTGGCCCACATCCGCCCGCGGGTGGCGAATGTGGGGTGCCGGATGCCGCCAGCGGCACCAGGCGCGACGAATCCTCTCCACTCTCGCGCAGCTCCCACACCGACAACCGGCTGAGAACTTCCTCAATCGTGCGGCTCACCTTCTGCAAAGGTTCCCGCACCGTGCACTTCAAACTCGTGCTGCACCCCTTCTCCGACTTGCACGAGGTGATGAACAGCGGCCCTTCAATCGCCCGAATCACTTCCAACGCCGAGATCTCGCGCGGGTCGCGCGACAGCACATACCCGCCATTGGTCCCGTGCTGCGAAATCAGCAGCTTGCTCCTCACCAGCCGCTGCAAAATCTTCGCCAGAGCCTCCTGCGGAATCCCATACATCTCCGCCAGATCCTTGGCCGAGCACGCTCCCAAGTCGGCGTGCTCGGCTAGGTGCCGCACCGCGATCAACCCGTAATCGGCCTTCTTGGTAAGCTTCAGCATGGAAGCAGGTCTCCGTGGATCTCCGACCTTTTCAGTCGCCAATAGAAGTATAGATGCAGCAAACCAGAAAAAGCAACAACTCAATTCAGCCGAATATTACCTATACCATTAGTTCCACATGAGTTAACAAATGGCGATTATTTTGGTCGGATTAATACCTCTAGAGCCGGAAACGGCGCACGCCTTCCGGGAGCGGGTGCCCCGTTCAACCCTCCTTTGGTTGGGCGGGGTAGTTGACTTTGCTTCTGACGTGACTTTGAACCCTGCTCTTGCTTTTCGCTTCCCGTACTCTCCCGGACGAGAGTACACTTCCCATCGTGCCTTGGGGACTCAAGCGCTTCCAGGAATCCGGCCATCTCCACTTCATCACCTTCAGTTGCTACCGCAGACTACCGCGCCTAAATACCCCCGACGCGTGCAGCGTCTTCGAACGCGCCCTGGAGCAGTCACGCCGACGGTGGGGCTTTTTCGTGACCGGCTACGTAGTCATGCCAGAACATGTTCACCTTCTGCTAAGCGAGCCTGAGCACGGCCAGCTTTCGCAAGCAATGCAAGGATTCAAGCAATCGGTCGCACGAAGATTGACGCCACGCGCGGCGGAGCCTTTCTGGCAGGAGCGCTATTACGATTTCAACGTCTGGAGCGAGCGCAAGCGGATCGAGAAGCTTCGCTACATCCACCGCAACCCAGTCACGCGCGGCCTGTGCACCGAGCCTCAAGAGTGGCCGTGGAGCAGCTTTCGTCACTACCAAACTGGCGAAGAGGGAGCAGCTGAAATCGAATCGCACTGGACGGCGCGCCGCAGAGAAGCCGCTGGAGTCACCCTCACGGCGACGCGAACAACCCCGCCCAAGCAACAGAAGCTTGAACGGGGCAACCTCAACAGCACCGGAGACCCTGTATGAGCAGCCTGGGCCACCTGCCCGAATGTTCCCTCCAGTGCAAAGGAATCGGGATGACAATCGAAACCCCAGACACACCTCTATATCACTACACCAACACACGAGGTCTCATCGGCATCCTGAAGGAAAAGGCCGTCTGGGCAAGCGGCAGCCAGTACCTCAACGACACCGCCGAACTCACGCACGCTTTATCCATCGTGAATGAACTCTTGGCAAAGCACCTTAAGCAAGAGTCCGGAACCCAAAAGGAGAGCTACGCCTTGCTTCAGAACTGGACCCGGCTTTGCGACCAACACCAGGCCTTTGTCGCCTCGTTCTCGCAGGAAAAGAACAAGCTGAGCCAGTGGCGCGCCTATTGTGACCACGGAGGGGGCTTCAGCATTGGATTCGCGCCAGGGCTTATTACTAAAAGAGCACAGGCCCAGGGTTTCCATTTGGTGAAATGTGAATACGATCCGGAAAAGCAGGAGAAGCTTTGCGAGGAAAATATTGCAGACGGATACAGAGCGGCATCACAGGTCAAAGGGATGCGAATGAAGCTTAGCGAGAACGTCAAAATGCTTGCGGAATTCGGCATCCCACTGCTGTCGATCATCCCAGCCCTCAAAAACCCGTGCTTTGAGGAGGAGCGAGAGTGGAGACTGGTCTTACATCATCTTTACATTCAAAATACCGAGCGCATTCAGTTCAGGGCTGGCAGGGACTCGCCGATACCCTACGTTAACTTCGAGCTCGTAGAGAAAAAAGAAGACCTGCTGGAAATCGAAGAGATTGTCATCGGTCCCAACCCTGATGTCTCAGCGACTAAAAGCTCTGTAGAGCTTCTCGTGAAGAGCTTTGGGGCGAATTGCAAGAAGTTTACGGAGTACTCCGGCTCCTACCGAAACTGGTGACAGGCCGGTGGCCCATCCGCCCACCTCTGGCGAATGTGAGATGCACTCTCCCCGCACATGCGCTACATTGATTCAGGTGACTGCCAACTCACATCGTCCCACCATCGGAGTCTTTGACTCCGGCGTCGGCGGACTTACCGTCCTCGGAGCCATTGCCCGACTCGTCCCGAACGCCGACTATCTTTTCTTCGGCGACACCGCTCGCCTTCCCTACGGAACCAAGTCGCAGGAGTTCGTCGCCCGCTACTCCTCGGCGGCGGCCCGCTTCCTGGCTGCGCGCGGCATCGACCTGCTGGTGATCGGCTGCAACACGGCTTCTGCTCTGGCGCTCTACGACGTGAAATCGGCGGTCGATCTTCCGGTCATCGGCGTCATTGAGCCGGGAGCCGACGCTGCGGCAGCCATCTCCGTAACCCGCGAGGCCTTGGTCTTCGCCACCGAGGCCACCTGCTCCAGCCACGCCTACCAGCGCGCCCTCGCCCGGCGCGGCTTTGCCACCCATGAGAAAGCCTGCCCGCTGCTGGTGCCCTTAGTCGAAGAGGGCTGGGTGGACACCCCAGTGGCCGAGCAGGTCGCCCGCATCTACACCATCGAGGCGCTGCGCACCGCATCGACAAATGTCGATGTACTGGTGCTCGGCTGCACCCATTATCCTTTGCTGCGTCCGCTGCTGCGGCGCGTGGTTCCGCAGCGCATTCAGATCGTCGATTCCGCCGAGGCTACGGCGCGCGCGCTCCTGCACTATCTCGAGGGGCACGACCTCGCAGCCGGTGAGCCGGGCTACAAGTTTTTCGTCACCGACTCGGTGGAGAAGTTTCGAAAACAAGCTCCTCTCTTCCTCGGCTTTGCCGCCGAAGCCGTCGAGCGCGCCGACCTCGACGGAATACGCTGAGACTCCGGTGTGAGTCGCACAACACTCCAACGATTGCCTTCGCGGTCAACCTTAGTAGCGCAACAGTGTACAGATTGCCAATCCTTTGCGCCGTCCGCAACGATTATCTTTCCAGTTACAGTACCCCCTTTCAACCATTAGCATGGAAGTGAATCGTTGCCGACATTAGACCCGGCGCCGCAACCCAAGACCACCTCTGAAAAGTAAGGAAACCAAGATGATTTTTCGTTCCGACAATCGCTCGCTCGACCAGATGCGCGCCCTGAAGTTGACTCCCGAATTCATTCGCACCGCCGAAGGCTCCTGCCTGATTGAGGTAGGAAACACGCGGGTCATCTGCACCGCCACCATCGAAGACAGCGTCCCCGGATGGATGCGCAATCAAGGCAAGGGCTGGATCACCAGCGAGTACGGAATGCTGCCGCGCGCCACCCTCACCCGCACCGCACGCGAATCCACCAAGGGCAAGCAGGGCGGACGCACCCATGAGATTCAGCGCCTGATTGGCCGCTCCATGCGCGCCATCGTCGATATGTCGAAGCTCGGCGAGCGCACCATATGGATCGACTGCGACGTGATCCAGGCCGACGGAGGAACCCGCACCGCATCCATCACCGGAGGCTTTGTGGCCATGGCCCTTGCGATGCAAAAGCTAGTCGCTTGCGGAACTCTCAAACGCCTCCCGCTCAAGGACACGGTAGCCGCCATCAGCGTCGGCATCGTCGATGGCGTGGCGATGCTCGACCTGGCCTACGAAGAAGATTCGCGCGCCCAGGTGGACATGAACTACGTGCTCACCGGCGCCGACAAGTTCATCGAGATTCAGGCCACGGCCGAGCACGAACCTTTCAGCGATGAGCAGCTCTCGCAGATGACGGCGCTGGCCCGCAAAGGCATTGCCGAGTTGGCGGCGCGGCAGCGCGAGGTGCTCTCTGCCGCCGGGATTAAGTTATAACGATAGGCTATAGAGTAAGTCCTAACATAACGCGAAGCGCGCGCCGTGTAGGATTCGCATCTGAGAGTTACAGGAGGATGAACGTGAAACTTACTCCCGGAAAATTGTCTGGATTAAAGGCGGTCTCAAACGAACGCGGCGTGATTGCCGCCGCTGCGATGGATCAGCGCGGGTCGCTCAAAAAGGCGCTCGGCCCCAAGGCAAGCGAACAGGACTTGATCGATTTCAAGATCGCGGTCAGCGAGGTGCTCACCCGCTACGCCACCGCGATTCTGCTGGACCCCGAGTGGGGCCTGCCCGCAGCGAAGGCGCGCAACAAAAAGGCCGGTCTGCTGCTGGCCTATGAAAAGACCGGCTACGACAAAGTGGTTCCCGGACGCCTGCCAGACCTGCTCGACGTGTGGAGCGTACGCCGGCTGAAGGAAGCGGGCGCCGACTGCATTAAAATTCTGCTCTACTACGCGCCCTCGAACCCCAAGCCTATCAACGAACATAAGCACGCATGGACCGAGCGCATCGGCGATGAGTGCGTCTCCAATGACATTCCATTTTTTCTTGAGATCATCGGCTACGAAGAGGGTCTCGACGAAAAGACCCTCGCCTACGCAAAGAAGAAACCCGAGATCGTGATGGCCTACATGCGCGAGTTCAGCAAGCCAAAGTACAACGTGGATGTGTTGAAGCTCGAGGTCCCCGTCAACATGAAGTTCGTCGAAGGCACCAAGAGCTTCAAGGGCGAGAAGGCTTACACCAGATCCGAGGCCATGGAACTCTTCCGCAAATCCGGCGAAGCCACCAACAAGCCTTACATCTATCTCTCGGCTGGCGTCAGCAACGCGGAGTTCTCCGAGACCCTTGAGCTTGTCGGCGAGAGCGGCGTGAAGTACAACGGCGTTCTCTGCGGCCGCGCCACCTGGGCCGATGGCGTTCCCATCTTCGCCGAAAAGGGTCTTGCGGCCTTCCGCGAATGGCTGGAAGTAGAAGGCGTAAAGAACATCGAAAACGTAAACGTCGGCCTGAAAGCAGCTTCGCCGTGGTATCCGATATACGGCGTGTAGCTGCGGTTGATCGACGCGGCGCGGGCTAAGGCTCGCGCCGTTTTCTATGTAGTATTCCCTGCGGACGACGTTACTTTTCCTCACCCCCGTGACTTAAGTCATCGGCAATCTCTTCGCCTCGGATAAAGATCAAGTAATGGGCTCTAAGAGAAGCTCTGGGTCACGATGGCCTTGTAAGGAGAAGCGATGACCAACACGATTGAGCTTTACGGGAATATGTTTCTGCGTGATACCTTCCGCCAGAGAGGGTGGGCCAACCCTTGTCGCTTTCCCGTGGAAAGCGAAACACCGGCGCTGGCCCTGTTAGCTCAGCTCGATATCCCGCAAGAAGTGGTTGGAGTGATTTTCGTAAACCGGAGGGCGCAGCGTCCGTCGAGGGCAGTTATACGGCCTGGGGATCGTGTCGCCCTGTTCTCACCCGGCGCGGTGATGTTTCTGGACTTTGGCTCGCACGAGCAAGCGTACGGATTTGTAAGCTGATCGGCGGAGGAGTTTACACTCCTCCGCCGAAGGTTCGTGAACTATTTCGCCACGACCGCCTCTGCGGCGTAACGCTTCTTCATCTCCGCGATGGGGATGGGCGCGTAGTCGCCAGCGTGTCCGGCCTGGCCAAACTGGGTCATGCGCTGGGCGACGACTTTCTTCATCGCCTCGCGGGCGGGCTTCATGTAGTCGCGCGGCTCGAACTTCTCCGGCGTCTCGGCGAAGACCTTTCGGATGGCGCCGGTGATGGCCAGACGGTTGTCGGTATCGACGTTGATCTTGCGCACGCCGTTGCGGATGCCGAGCTGAATCTCTTCCACCGGAACGCCCCAGGTCGGCTTCAGCTTTCCGCCGTACTGGTTGATGACGTCCTGCAACTCCTTGGGCACGCTGGAGGAGCCGTGCATCACGAGGTGTACGTGGGGCAAACGCTTGTGGATCGCAATCAGCACATCCATCTTGAGCACCGAGCCATCCGGCTTGCTGCTGAACTTGTACGCGCCGTGGCTGGTGCCGATGGCGATAGCCAGCGCGTCCACCCCGGTCTTCTCGACGAACTCCACCGCCTGATCGGGATCGGTGACGTGGTCGAGGCCGCTACCGCCGGCGCCGTGTCCGTCTTCAATGCCACCGAGCACGCCGATTTCGCCTTCCACGGTCACACCCTTTTCGTGGGCAAGTTCGACCACGCGGCGGGTGACTTCGACGTTCTGCTCGAAGGTGGAGGGCGTCTTGCCGTCTTCCAGCAGCGAACCGTCCATCATCACCGAGGTGAAGCCGAGGTCGATGGCGGACTTACAGGTTTCAAAGCTGTTGCCGTGGTCCAGGTGCATCACCAGCGGAATCTCGGGGTAAAGCTCGCTGGCGGCCAGCATCAGGTAATAGAGAAACTTGTCCTGCGAGTAAGCGCGTGCGCCGCGCGAGGCCTGAATGATCACCGGCGACTGGGTTTCGCGCGCGGCCTCCATGATGGACTGGATCTGTTCCATGTTGTTTACGTTGAAGGCGCCAACGCCGTAACCGCCCTTGGCTGCTTCATCCAGCAACTGCCGCATCGAAACCAGAGGCATAGCTTTATCTCCTAATTCAAATAATTCAAAAAAGTAATCGCGCTCTCACCGGTAAAACTCGATGATACGCGGGTCGACGTGAGCCCCTCGAAGGGCTGGTTGCGCCAGCTCCGCCGCGGAAATCCATACAGATGACGTTACTACGTGAAGCTATCACGCTGCGAACGGGCCGATCAACCGCATCGCCAAGCCCGCGAAAACAAAGGACAGGTGGGCGATCATTTTTGGGACTTATATATTTTATTCCCAAGGAAGCTAAAGGGATAAATCCCCGCTTTTTGCGCGCCGCACCTGCGCAGCCTTCAGCGATGAGGCGCGATCCATTCCGTCCAAACGAAGAAAGTGTTGGCGATGAACATGGCGACCAGTGCGAAGGAGAGGCAAAAATCGTCGATGGGGCGATTGAAGGTGCGAACCACCTCGCGGCTGTGTCCCAGCAGCAGGAGGAACCCCAGAATGGGAACCACCAGGGCTCCGGCGCCGACCTGCGACCAGTAGAGGAGCTGGATGGTGTTGATTCCGAACAGGGAGATGATGACCGAGAGGACAAGAATGCTGGAGATCACGATGTAGAAATAGCGCGCCTCCCAGACTTCCTTGTTCAGACCCGATTCCCATCCGCTGGCTTCCGAGATACTGAACGCGAGCGAGGCGGCCAGCAGCGGCAGGGCTACCATGCCGGAGCCGAGGATGCCAAGCGCGAATAGAAGCGGACCGGCGGAGCCCAGAAACGCCAGCGACTGCGAGGCCGAGCGCGTAGTCATCAGCGAGGGATCGGAGACGTGGAAGCTGGCCGCAACCACAATCGCCGAGAGTGAAATCAGGGTGGCGACGAAGGTTCCGGCGTGCGACTCGGTGTCATGCGAGGGCTCGGGGCTGCGGGGGACATCGCGCTTGGAACTGGTCTGCCAGACGATGACGTCCGGGGTGAGTAGCGAGCCGAAGACGGCGATGACCGCCATGGAGTAGGCCGCCGTCGCCTCGATGTGCGGTAGCAGGATTGCGCTTGCAACGTGGAGTGGAGAGTGTACGGTGTAGCAGGCGGCAACCACGTAGGCGATGAGGAAAAGCGAGAGCAGACCCAGCCGCTCCATGCTCTTGCGCGCGTTGCCCACGATGAGCATGTACCAGACCACGAAGGCTAATGGCACCAGGAAAAACGCCCGCCACTGGCTAGTAACGATGGAGAGAGCATCGCTGACCGCGACCAGGTCCCCGATGATCATGACGAAGTTGACGGCGAATATGCCAAGGGCCAGCGTAAGGGCTGCGTTGCGTCCGTACTGCTCGCGAACCAGTTCCACCAGCCCCTTGCGGGAGTCGCGGCCAATGCGCGCAGAGACCGAAAGGACGCTCCACAGCACCGGGATGGAGAACAGCACGACCCAGCCCACGCTGTATCCGAAGGTCGCTCCAGCGACGGTTGCAGTGAGCACCGCAGCCGGATCAAGATCGGCGGCCCCGGCCACCACGCCGCGCACGAAGGCATACCGTCGGCGGTGCTTCTCCGGGGGCGGAAGCGGCTCAAGCGGCGGAATGAGGCGACGGGGCATGCCGATGTGTCGGACCATGAGGGCAGACACACACCAGAGATGCATTACGAGGAGCTCCGGTTGGCAGGGCGGTGAAGGTTGAGTAAGACGTAAATGCAAAGGCGCATCCCACGGATGCGCCTTTCACGCTTTCCAAGCCGGATTCAAGGCCGCTGCAAGCGGCTACCGGCCGAAGTACTTCGCATTGCGCTCGGTATATTCCTTCCACTTTTCAGGCAGATCGTCCACGGCGAAGATGGCCGAGACAGGGCAGACCGGGACGCAAGCGCCACAGTCAATGCACTCGACCGGATCGATGTACAGCATCTCTTCGGCGGCGTGGGCTGCTTCATCCTTCTTGGGATGAATGCAATCCACCGGACATGCATCCACGCAAGCAGTGTCCTTGGTTCCAATACACGGTTCTGCAATCACGTATGCCATAAAGTTTCGGAAACCTTCTCCCTGGCGGTTGGAGAAATAACCGCCTCCAAACCCTTGATTGTAGCAAAAGACCGGCAGGATTGGTGGATGCCGGAGCGTCCGGCTTCCGCCTGCTAGCGGCCGGTGACCGGAGGGAGCGCTTCCAGGCCGCGCCCGGCAAAGATTTCGCGGAAGTTCTCCAGCAGTTCCTGGTGGATGAGCGTATTGGAGGCGAGGGTCTCGCGGCTGTCGATGTGAAATGGCGAGCCATCGAAGCGGCTCACGGTGCCTCCGGCTTCCTGCACCAGCAGGACTCCGGCAGCCGTATCCCAGGGGTTCAGATTGAACTCCCAGTAGCCGTCGTAGCGGCCCGCGGCGACGTTGGCCAAGTCCAGCGCAGCCGAACCCGCGCGACGGAGGCCGTGCGAGCGCAACGTAATCTGGTGATAGAAGTGGATGTTCGGATTCTGGTGGCGCTTGAAGCTGGGAAAGCCGGTGCCGAGGATGGATTCGGCCAGAGTGGTGGTGGCCGAGACGTGGATAGGCCGCCCGTTCAGCGTCGCGCCACTTCCCTTCCCGGCGGCAAACAGTTCGTCGCGAGTGGGGTCGTAAATAATGCCGGCGACGAGCTGCCCCTCCCATTCCAGGCCCATGGAGACACAGAAGACCGGGTAGCCGTGGGCAAAGTTGGTGGTGCCGTCGAGCGGGTCCACATACCAGCGGAAGCCGCCGCCATGGCTATCGCGCGTTCCCTCTTCGCCGACGATGTCATGATCTGGCCAAGCGATGCGCAGACGCGAGACGATCAACTGCTCGCTGGCGCGGTCGGCCTCGGTGACAAGATCGGCGTCTCCCTTGTACTCAAACTTGACGCGGCGCTCGAAGTACGGCATCAGCAGTTTACCGGCCTCCACGGCGATGGCAGTGGCTTGAGGCAGAAAACTGGCGGCGGCGAAGGCGCTCATGTTACTCGACGGATTCCGGCGGCGGCGGCGCGGCCTTGGTGCGGCGAACACGCGGAGCTTTGATTTCACCTTCGGCGATGTACAGGATCTCCGACTTGAAGATGAAAAGATTGGGCGCGCCCTCACGAGTCAGGCGGAGCATGTCGCGGTCGTAGTACTCGATCCAGCCGCGAACAACCTCGCCACCCTGCAGCTTGATACTGACCAGCTTCTGCTTTTCGCCAAGCCCTTTGAGGTACGCAGCTTCTTCAAATGTCTCCTCCGGCGGAGGCGTCTTGCTCTTGCTTGTTGGACGGAAAGCCATCCGCTGATTCTATCCGAAGTTGCGAGCCGGGCGTGTGACGAATTGGCAAATCGCCATCATGAAAGCGGAGAAGGCGCAAAAAACCGGGGAGCTATACGGCTCCCCGGCTCAGATGTTCAAGGATGGGAGGGCTCGAAAGCCCTCCCAAGTCAGATCGTCAGAAGCTCGCGCGAAGCGAGAACTGACCGAAACGGCGCTCGTCGTGATTGCCGCCAGTCGCAAGTGTGTTCAGACCACCCTTCTCTTCCGTAACCGGCAACGGCGTCAAGGTCGTGGGACCATATTGCAGCGAGGTCGCGTTTACATAGAAGTTGTGGTGATTGAAAAGGTTGAAGCCCTCGGCACGGAATTCAAGACCGACGCGCTCGGTGACCTTGAATTTCTTACCCATGGACGCATCGAAGTTCCATGCCCCCGGCCCTCTGAAGCTGTTCCGATGGGTCATATTGGCTGGGAACGGCCCAAAGTCCGAGATACCAAGCGTTGGGTCAAGAGGCGCACGGCTGGCCGGAAGCGGGATGGTAAGGGCGTTGAAATCGTTCGGCCCCACGTTGATGGGAGATCCAACATGGTAATCCTTAATCGGAGTAGCCGGCGTCAAGCGTGGGATCGAATAGAAGTTGAGGATGTTATCAGCGTCGTAGGCCGAGAACGGGACACCAGTGCGAGCCGTGAAGACGCCCACCAGCGACCAACCCCCAACCACATTGGAAGCCAAGCCCTTGCCACTCTTATACCAAGGGGTCTCCCAGATTGGAGAGACCACCAACCGATGACGGACATCGAAGTCGGATGGGCCCCAATCCAACTGTGGATGGAAGGGATTCAGGTATCCGACAGAACCGGCGTACTCCTGAGCCAGGGTGTCGCTGAAAGTTGAACTCAGGTCATCCAGCGATTTCGACCATGTATAGTTGGCAATCACGCTGACACCAGTGTTGTGCAGATTTTGCGTCTGGAATTTGAGGTTCAGCGCGCTGTAGCTGCTGCCGCCCAAACTGCCGCGCATGTTGATGTTTGAATATTGATTGTTGGGCCGGTCAAGGCATGGAGACGGGCAGTCAGGAGAGTTTGCGAACGTCAGGGGGTCATGGAGATAGAACTGGCCGGCTCCGATTTCGTTGACGTTTTCGAGGTCGTAAAGGTGCACGCCGTGCGCACCGTTATAGCTGAGTTCGACGATCGAATTGTGAGCGACCTGCTGCTGCAGAGCCAAGCTCCAGAACTGGGTCTGCGCTACGTTGATGTTGGGGTCCGGCATGCGAAGCTCAACCGGAGGCAGGTAGGCGGTTGGTCCGGGTACCCCGAGCGGTCCCAGCGGGGTGGGAGTAACCAGCGACCCGCAGGCGACAACCGAAGGCGCGCACGTGGTACTAATGACGGCGCTAGCCGGAGGATTGAAGCTTGCGTTGTAGGTTACGTTACCGAAGTTGCGCTCGTAGCTGATACCGAAGCCACCGCGCAAGCTGCTCTTACCGTCTCCGAAAATATCATAGGCAAAGCCGACTCTCGGCGCCAACGTACCCCATCTTGGCTTCCAGAACTGGCCGACCGCGCTCTTTGTAGCAAGCTGGACACCACCGGTTCGCACCTGTTCCTGGAATGAGGAGCCGGAACCGAAGTAGAAGTTGGAGTCCAGGCTTTGATCGTTGTTATGCTGCACACCGTAATGTTCATAGCGTAAGCCATAGTTGAACGTCAGCCTCGGAGTGAGTCTGAAGCTGTCCATGCCATAGATCGCCCAGTCTTTGTAGCGATAGCTGCGGGCATAATTGGCCGCAGGCAGCGGCGGAGTCACCGCGCAGCCTGAGTTCGTGATCAGATCGCTGGCAGCTCCGGAGACCCAGTAGGCTGGAGTGGCCACGCAAGGCAGATGGCCTTGGGTGCTCGTCCTGGCGTCAAAGGCAATCAACTGGCTTCCGCCCGGGTTTCCCGCAACGTTGGTCAGGTCATTCATGCTATCGCCGAAGTTGCTGCCAAGCTCTTCGACCGCCTGCGCGTACGCGCCGTAGGCGACGTTCAGTTGGATATAGGTAAACATCCCACCGTACTTCATGTTGTGCTTGCCCTTGGTCCACGACAGGTCATCCCCTATTTGCAAGGTGTTCTGCGGACCGCCAAACGGCAGGCCACCGGCATCCGGATTCGAGGAGTTTTCCAAACCAGGCATTTGAATGAATGCGCTAGTCACGGGATCGTTGGGCGAGAGGAACATCAGGCTTGGCGTGCTGGTTAGCGAAGTGTCGTAGGAATTCCCGATGTTGTAACGCGTAAAGCTGAGCTTGGTGTTATTGAGCACACTTTGGCTGAAAGTATGCGTCAACGAATAGAGATAGCTCTGGTTCAGTTCGGAGAAACCCACGTCATATTGCGGGTACGCGCTGTAGAAGGCCGTGCCGGGGAACGTCAGCAAGTTCTCCCTAGCCGCGCGGAAGAACATCTGAGTCTTGTCGGTCATGTTGAAGTCTATGCGTCCCGACAGAGTGTATTGGTTTCCTGGTTGACCGCCGCCAGCATCGAAGGGCGCGTTGAAATTCACAGTGTCAAAGACGGGCTGCGAGGCTGGAACCGGCGATCCGATCCCGTTGATAGCGCCAATCGGGAATCCGGCTGCCGCAATCTGACCGGCGTTGGTGACTTTACCGGAAGCGGGAGCCGCGCCTTGACCGTATGCTTTGTAGTACGCCTGCGTGTTGGACGGCAACAAGGCGATAAACGACGGGTCGAATATCTCCTGGGTCTGGACGGACGCGCTGCGAATTCTCGTCCACTCGGTGCCCTCGGAGATAAACAGCTTGTTCTTGATGACCGGGCCGCCGATATCGAAGCCAAACTGGTTTCGAGTATAGGTTCCCTTCGGGAGATCGTTCACTACGTTATTGTAAGTGTTAGCCGTATAGGCCGAGAGGCGGTTGTACTCGTAAGCGGAGCCGTGAAACTGGTTCGTGCCCGCCTTGGTGGTTACGTTGACCACTCCTCCGGATGCACGCCCATATTCGGCCGTGTAGTTGCTGGTTATGATGCTGTATTCCTGCACCGTATCGAGCGGGACATCCTGGCCAACGGCGACCGTGAAAATACCGACGTTCTCTGCGCCGTCCAACAGAATCTCGGTGCCGGTTTGGCGCTGCCCGTTGATGTTAAAACTCACACCGCGCGTCGTGAGCCCCTGACCGCTTCCCGATACGTTGTTGTTCCCTTGGGCGACGGAGGTGGAATCCCCATTGCTGACGTTGCCGGAGAGCGCAACAAAGTCATAAGGGTTACGGGTGAGACTAGGCGTTTGCGCCATTTGCTCAGTACCGATGAGCTGGGACATCTCCTGCGAGGTGGTATTAACTTCTGTCGCCGCGCCCCCAACTACATCGACCACTACCGAGCTCTCGCCAACCTGTAGTTGGGCGTCCATGGTTGCACTGCCGCCGACGGTGACTTCCACGGTCGTCCGGAAGGTTTTGAACTTATCGACCGTGACGGTTACTTGATAGATCCCTGGCGTAAGAGCGGGAATCTGATACTGGCCAATTTCTCCCGTTTTCACGCTTCGTTCGGCTCCCGTCGCAACGCTCTTTGCCGTCACAGAGGCGCCGGGGATGACTGCACCGGAGGTGTCACGGACAGTACCGGCAATCTTGCCGGTCTCCAACTGCCCGAACAGCGGTGCTGCAGTCAGCAACACGAACGCTACTGTCAAAAACCAGCACAGTAGGAGTTGGTGACTTTTTCGGATGGAAAACCTTTCATGGATGGAAGACCCCTCACTCAGTGACATTCGACTCTCCTGGCATGATCGAAGTGGCAAAAGCGAAACAAAGTACGTATGTTAGTGCAAAATATGGCCGAGCTTGTTGCCCCAAAATGAGACATTATTAAGTTTCGAACACTAACCAGCCAAACTAAGGCTCATAGCCGCGAAAACTAGGGCCAAAAAGCCAGCCCGAATCACCATACAAGGAATATCTCTGCTTGTGAATATAAAACTTCGAATAATTTAGCTGGCGGGCGTAAGTTCCTACTCGATTTTGCTGTTATAGTAACCGGCCCGGTGGCGTACATTGAGCTCGCGCTGGGCGCGCTGCTTGGCCTCGGCCGTCAAATCTACGGTAATACGACGAAAGTCGTTTCCTACCCTGCTGGCCGGGTAATAGGCCAGCAGATACTGGGTACGCAACTCGTCGCTGATCTGGCGGAAGGCCTCGTCGAGCTGGGCCAACGAGGTGGCGTAGTAAAACTTGCCTCCGGTATCGCGCGAGAGCTGGATCAGGGCATGTTCCCCGCCCGTGTCCCGCCCGGCGTCGGCCTCGATGGGCACCATGATAATCGGATAGATAATGGCCTCGGCGATCTGCGCGGCTCGCAGCGCCTCCGGGTAGTCGGCCTTGCTGGCGGTGTCGCCGCCATCGCTGATGAGGACGATGATCCTGCGCCCCTGCCGCCGCTGCAGCGATATGGCGCTGAGATAGATGGCGTCGTAGACGGCCGTGGCCGCTCCGGTGCGCAGATGATTCAGAGCCGCGTCCAGACGATGCTCGTCGTTGGTATAGGGCAAAGCTTGGGAGACGTAGGTGGCGAATTCGTAGAGCGAGATGGAATCCACCGGGCGCAGGATGATGTGCGCAAACTTACGTGCCGAGGCGGTCTCAAGCGCCAGATCCTTGCGGGTGCTCAAGCTGGTGTCAAGGGCCATGGCAATAGAGAGCGGCAATCCGGACTCGCGCTCAAAGATCGAGAGCTTCTGCTCAATGCCGTCTTCATAGACGCGGAAGTCCTCTTTCTGCAGGCCGGCGTAAGGAGCTCCGTCCCCATCGGCGACGCTGACGAAAACATTCACCAGCTTCACATTCACGGAAATTGTTGGGGAGGACTGACTTGGTGCGGCATTGCGGCGCACCGGAGACCAGGGAACCTTGGACATATCAGGCGGTGTGGCAGGCGCGTTCTGCGCCAAGGCGGGAGCCAGTAGTACCAGTAGAAGCGAGAGTGCGAGGCGGGCAAGCATCCGGCTGTCATTATAGGGAAAGTCGAATGGTCCGGATTCCGAAGTTGCCGCGAAAGTTTCAGCATGGCCGACGCCCGCCAGGCTCTATACGGTCAGCCCCGGCGGAAACGGCTCACCGTCGGCCCAGATCGCGCCGCCTTCGAAGAATTCCTTCTTCCAGACCGGCACGGTTCGCTTGAGCGAGTCGATGACCCAGCGGCAGGCGTCGAAGGCGGCGGCGCGATGGGCGCTGGCGACGGCGATCACAATGCTGCTCTCGCCGATTTCCAGACGTCCGACGCGGTGAACGATGCGCAGATCGCGGATCGGAAAACCCGCAAGCGCCTCCCGTGCCAGCGTCTCCATCCCGGCCACTGCCATGCCGGGATAGGCGTCGTATTCCAGATAAAGGGTGCGGCGGTTGCGGCTGTGATTGCGCACGATCCCGTCAAACAGGCATACCGCGCCGTCTTCGTCCTCTTTGATCTGGGCCAGCAGCGCGGCGGCGTCAATCGGCTCGCGCTGCAGGCGGGCGTGCGCGGAATTCAGCGGCAGCTCCGGCCCTGGCATGCCTCCGCTCACCGGAGGCATAAGCGCGACTTCATCCCCCTCCGCCAGCGGCGTCGACGACGATGCAAAGGTCTGATTGACGGCAATGGCAATCGCTCCATCGTAGGCCGCCAGCGCAGGATGCTGCTCGCGCAGGGAGTGCCAGAGATCGGCAACCACAGCGGGAGAAGAAAGCTCGGCAACGGTCTCGGGGGCGATCAGCTCGCGCAGCCGGCCAAAGCAGAGGACTCTAAGTTGCATGAGAAAAGGATAGCAGTTTCCGCGGATGATTCGGAGGGCCCAACTCATGCGTCTCTGCAGCACCGGAATCGGAGCGTGCTACAGAGACGCATGAATCGTATTACTCTCGCATTACTGCGGGTTTACCACCAGGCTCAGGGCAATGGGCGACAGCGTCGTTCCATTCCCGGCCGCGGTTACGGTGATTTGGTAGGTGCCGGGAGCCAATGCCCCGCTGCTGGTGCTGCTGCTAGCCGTGCCCGCGCCGCAGCCTGCCAATCCCAGCAACAGACACAACGCCAGCAACAGAAGCACGAGCCAGCCGTCGTGTCGCTTGCTGATGAGCAGCATCCCCATCATGGAGAACGGAAGCAGCCCAAGGAAGATCGACCTGGCCCCAACCCGCAACTTTGCAGTAGCGCCGTTGCCGCCCGTGGTGTTCACCGAGAGCGTCGCGGTTTTCGTGGTGATCCCGTCCATGGTCAGCGGGTTCGGCGAAATCGAACAGCTTGAGCCCTTCGGCCCCGAGCAGGTGAAATTGATCGCGCCGTTAAAGCCGTTCAGCGGAGCCACGGAGAATGTGTAAGTCGCCGTACCGCCCTGAGTGATGGATACGCCCGTCGCCTGCGGAGTCACGCTAAACGGAGGCGTGCTCGTTGGAACGTTCGTTCCGATTCCACTCAAAGCGACCGATGGCGAGTTCGTACCGCTGCCTGAGACCGTCAAAGCGGCGACCTCGTCAACGGCTTTACTCGGTGTGAAGTACACGCTAATGGTGCAACTGGCGCCCCCCGCGAGCGTTGCTGGACTCAGGGGACAGCTCGTGGTGCCGCTGAAATCGGCGGCGTAGGTGCCGGAAAATGCAATCTTGCTGATGGTGAGCGCGGAGGTAGACGAGCTGTTGGTCAGCGTCACCATCTGGGCGGCGCTGGTAGTGCCCACCTGCTGATTGCCGAAGGTCAGGCTTGCCGAACTGAGCTGAAATCCTGCGACTCCGGTCCCGCTCAGTGCCACCGTCTGCGGCGAGTCGGCGGCATCGTCGGTGAATGTGAGGACGGCGATACGGCTATTGAGCACCGTCGGCTTAAACGTCACGTTGATGACGCATGAGCCCCCCGCTACCACCTGCAATCCGCAATTGTTGGTCTGCGTGAAGTCGCCCGCGGCAGCTCCGCTGATGGCGATCGCGCTGCTGAAGTTCAGCGCTCCGCTTCCGGTGTTCTTCAGCGTGATCGGCATCGCGGCGGAGGCGACATTCAGCACCTGACTCTGGAAGTTCAAGCTCAGGGTCGACAGGCTTACCACCGGGGTGGTTCCGGTCCCGGTCAGCCCAACCGGGGCGAACGGTGTTGCGGCGTCGCTGGCGATGGTCATGGTCGCGGTCTGGATTCCGGTTGCCGTGGGATTGAAGATCACGCTCACGGTGCAATTGCCGGCGGGGCCCGGCAGAACGATCGTGCCGCAGTTGTTCGTTGCCGCAAATTGGCTGGCCGAGGCGCCGCTCATCGACACCCCCGTGATGTTCACCGGGAATGCGCTGCTGTTGCTCAGGGTCACAGACTTCGCCGGACTGCTCCCGCCAACGTTCGCACTGCCCAGGTCGAGCGTTGCAGTGTTGACCTTTGCATTGGCGCCGCCGGTGCCCGTCAATATCAGCGTAAGCGGTGTCGCGGAGCCGTTGGTGGAGAGGCTCAGCGTGCCTGTACGTGTCCCCGAGGCCGTGGGCGTAAACGTCACGCCGACCGTGCACGAACCGCTCTTCGCCAGGACCGTGCCGCAACTCCCCGCTACCACCTCAAAATCTCCCGTGGCGGCTGCCGCGATCAAGGTCAGTGGATAGGTCGAATCGGTGTTTTTGACCGTCACCGTCATGACCGGGCTAACCTTGTTCAAGGGCTGATTCGGCGTGAAGGTCAGGCTCGGCGGAGCAACCGTGGGAGCTTGCACCTGCACTCCCGCTCCCACCAGGCTGATGATCTGCGGGTTCGGGATGGCGTCGTCGGCAATGTTCAACGTCGCGCTGCGGCTGTAGAGCGCCGAAGGAACAAATGTCACGCTGATAGTGCAACTCGTTCCCGCCGCCACCTGGGTTCCGCAGGTGTTGGACTGGCTGAAGTCGCCGGGAACCGCCCCAGCGATGGTGATGCCCCCAACGGGAATGTTCAGCGGTCCCGAGCCCGAGTTGGTGAGTTTGATCGAAAGGGCGGTGGAGGCGCCATTCAACGGCTGACTCCCGAAGTTCAAGGTGGAGTTGATCATCGGCGGCGTAGAGGTAAACGTGACCAATGGTGCGGTGCCGACTCCTATGATGGAAACGCTCTGCGGTGAAAGGGCCGCGTCGCTGGCAACCGTGAGGGTGGCATTTTGGTTGCCGGTTGAGGCTGGCATAAAGCTCACGCTGATGGTGCAGGTGCCGTTGGGCGAAACGCTGGTGCCGCAATTGTTCGTCTGTGAGAACTCGCTCGCTGCCACGCCACCGATTGCAACGTTGTGCACGTTCAGTGCGAAGTTGCTCTGGTTCGTTAGCGTCACCGTGTTAGCCGCACTCGTGGTGCCGACGTTGGTGCCCGTAAAGCTCAAGGCCGCGGGCGGTGCCGGGGGAGCGACGCATTTCCCAGCGCACAGTGTGGCCGTAGCCCCAGCGCTTCCGCTGAGCGCAACCGTAAACGGCATGACAGTACCGTTGCCCGCGATGGTCAGTGTTCCGGTACGAGTGCCGGGAAGGGTTGGGTCGAAGATAACGTCAACGGTGCAGAAGTCCGAAGCAGCAATGAGCTGGGTGCATGTGTTGCCGCTCACCTGGAAGTCGCCGGTGGTGGAGAGGCTGGTCACACTCAGGAATTGCGTCGGATCGATGCTCGTGTTCTTAACCGTGATCGTCTTCGCGGTACTTGGAACATTCATTGGCTGCTGAAGGAAGAGCAGAGAGCCGGGGGTGACGGTGCTGGCAATCGGCGCACCCGTACCGGACATGGGAATCAGATGGGGGCTTCCCGGCGCATTGTCGGTGATCGTCACCGTGGCGCTGCGCGGGCCCACCGCGCCCGGAGTAAAGACCACCGTGATCGTGCAGAAGCTCGGCGTTTGCGGATTTACGGAAGGCGCGACCTCCGGGATGCATTTGTCGTCGGACTCTTGGAAGTCGCCGGGGTTGGTGCCGGCGACGACAATGCTGCTCACGAAGAGAGTGCCGGTGCTGCTGGTATTGGTCAACGTCACTGTCTTTTTGGCCGACGGAGTGTTGACGCCCTGGGTTCCAAATTGGAGGGACGAGGGAAAATAACTGTCGGCGGGTATCGCACCTTCACCACTCAGGTTGACGACGTGAGGTGCACTGGTCGCGTCATCCGAGATGGTCAGTGTGCCGGTCTGCAGAGTCTCCGCCGACGGGGTAAAGATAACCATGATCTGGCAAGTAGCAAGAGGCGGAACCTGGCTCCCAGGGCTGCAATCTGGCGGTGTGCCACTGCCGGTAGACTGTTGAAATTCAGTGCTGCTGAATAAGATCGAGTTGATCTGAACCGTGGACAGGCTGTTGGTGTTCCGGTACGTAACCGTCTGAGCAGCGCTGGTCGTGCCCACGTTCTGATAGGGGAAGGCCAGACTGCCGGGCATCACCGTGACCGTGGGAATGCTGGCTCCGGGAATCATCGCTACAAACGCGTCGCCGTTTCCGCCGTTGGCCGGCTGCGGCGGTATGTAGGGGGAGGGATCGCTCACGGTTGGCGCTTGGAGAAGCAGCGTCTTCAGCAAATCCGGCGAGGTTGTGTCGCCCGCTACGTAAATGTCGCTAAAGCTCGGGGTGGTCAAGTCCGGGGCGACGGCGATGGCGTTGCCCTGATCGGCTTCCGAGCCTCCCATGTAAGCGGAGAAGATCAGCGCCGAACCGTCCTCGGTGAATTTGGTAATGAATGCACCCTCGCTGCCGCTGAGTGGAATCTGATTGCCGGTGTTGGGATTGGTCAGCGGATTGATGGTCGGGAAGTCCACCGACGTGGTCGCGCCGGTGACATATGCCTGGAAGCTTCCATCCACTGCCACGCCCAAGCCCTGGTCGATTCCGGCCCCTCCCAGATAGGTCGCGTAGTCAATGGCCGAACCAGCGATATTCATTCTGACGAGGAAAGCGTCGGGGCCGCCATGGTTCGTCGCGCTGTAGGCATTGCCGGTCGTCAACAAGCTGCCGCTTGCGGTTCCGGTCACGTAGGCCTTGCCTGCTGAATCCACCGCAATCGCCCGTGCCGTGTTAATCGTCGCGGTCAGGTCGGTCGCGTTCGACTCCAGTGCCCATGAATACACGCAATTTCCGCTCTTCCCGCTGACCTTGATAATCCAGGCTCCGGTGCCATTGCCCGGGCTGCACGGCCAAAGGGTGCTCGCAAGAGATTGCGAATTGCTGCCGCCTGCGAGAAACACGTCACCGGGAGGATCAGTTGCGACGCCATAGGCTTCGGTGAAGGCGGTGGGAGGAATCGCGGTTGGCCCCAGATTCTGCCAGGTGACGGTGCCATCCTGGGTATAGGACAGCTTGGTGGTGGCCCAAACCGGTTGCAAGGCGCCGCTGGTGCCGCCGCCGTATGTGATTTCAATGTTCGGGGTGGGCCAGGTGTCGTCGTAAATGATCGCGCCCGGAACGAAATACGCGCCCGGTCCCCAGACGCCGGTGATATAGGGCGCGACCGGTTGGCCGCCAAAGAATTCCGAGAAGTAGTACGTTTTGCCGGGTACCGTCGGAGGGGGCGTTAAAGCGGAGGCGTCGCTGGCAAGCGGCGGAGCGATATCCAGAGCATTGTCGAGCTTGGTGACGAATGCGACGCAGGCCTCAATCTTAGTCGCGAACGCGTTGTATGCCGGGAAATCGTTGGAACAGGTCTGCCCGACGATGATCACGTTAGCCGGGCTTGCATGGTCCACCGCGATGCTGTAGCCGGCGTCCGCGCTGCCGCCGCCCAGGTACGAACTCCGCACCAGTGTTCCGTCTGCCGCCAGGATCACGATGAACGCATCGCTATCACCGCCCTGATAGTTGTTTCGATAGCCGCCGGTGTTACCCGGCATGTCCTCAATATTAGTGGTGCCGACAATGTACGCCTGGTTCGAAGCGTCCAGAGCGATTCCGTAACCGGTGGCGGTGGCGTTGGCCGGGATCGAACCACCCAAAATCGTGGTGTAGAGGTACCCTGTGCCGTCGGAGGTGTACTTGGTGACAAAGGCGTCGCAACTTTCGCCTTTACCGGGCGCGTCACCGTAAAGGTTGTAGACGTTCGCGATGCTGCTGGAGCAGGTCTGCCCGGTCACATACGCGCGGCCGAGGCCGTCCACGGCGATGCCGTTGCCGGAGTCGCCCAGACTTCCGCCAAGGTAGGTGGCGTAGCTCACGACGGGATCGACGATAAGCTCAGCGTTGCGGTCATAGTCGCCGAGATGGAAATGAACCTTGCCGTCGGCTGACAATTCATAATCGGCCGCCACGGCCTTGGAGGCGCCGCCCACCTTCTGATACGCGTAAGGCTTGGCGAAGCGGACGGGCTGGCCGCCGACCTCCGCAACCAGGTCGCCGCTACCGTCCTTGGACAACTTCTCCATCCCGGAAAACGACAGTGCGATTACGCCGGGATCGGCCTTGGGCGCAACCATGAAGTCGAATTCCAAGCGGCGATGATCGCCGTAATAGATCACGTCCACGCCGGGATAAACACCCTGGGCGCGAAGTTTTCCGTAGCTCTTTACCCCAAGCCGCCACTGGCTCGCGTCCTTGCCAAGGTAGTAGTTGGTCACGCCCGCCTGCGGCTCCATGGCCTCCAGCGGCGCGGCCGGGTTGGCATTCTCGAATGCGAAGTGCAGCGTCTGATGCTTGCCCGACTTTACATCGCTTACTGCCACCGAGGATTCATGGGCGCCAACCGACACCGCGTAGTTGCCGCTGCGAGCCAAAAAGCGCGCGGAGCTCCCCGTGGGTTCAAAGCTCAGCGGCAATTTGCCGTACGTCGCCACCGCTGCGCGCTTGGCCGCGGCGGGATCCTGAGCCTTTTCGGCCATGACAGAAAGCGGTGCAATGATGGTGGCGGCGGTGAGCAGAACGGTGCAGAACTTCAGCTTCATGTTCGGGCCTCAGGTGCAGCAATCAAAAAACAACTACAATTACGGCTGCGAAGAGCGCCAATCCACCGGCGGCTCTTCGCGATTCGCGCAAAAACATTCAAAATCGAAGCCCGCACCAGGCTCGCGCTACGAGTCCGGGCTCCCTGACGGATGGCTAGTACCCGTCCGTGCCTGTCCCTGGATAGCCGGCTTGCGGAACATAGGTTGTTCCGTCATAACAGTCGGCGACTGAATCGACGCTGATCTGCGTCTGCGCCGTATGGCCGGAAAAAGTGACCGTTACGGTGTAGGGGTTGATGAAATAGCCAAAGCTTGTGTTCGTGGCGCTGGCGCTGTTGGGCTCGGCGTACCAGGTGCAGACCCCAATGTTGGCGCTGTTCTGCACCAGGCCGGAATTGTTCACGGTCACTGCGCCCAGCGGCGCCCTCGGATCCGTCGAGGCGCCAACCTGGTAGGTGCTCTTTGCCGTTATGTCTTCCGTCTTGGAATTCGAGTAGTGCGCCGTCACCGTGAGCTGTCCGCTCTTGGCGAGTCCCTCAAGGTTGTAACCTGTGTCGGGCGCAATCGTGATGGACTGCAACTCGTAGGTCTGGCCGCAACTGGCCAGTATTACCGTCATAAAACCCAAACACAGCACAATCAATGCGCGCCGCACCATCTGTTGCATTCTCCTGGAAGGAATGTTTCTCAATCTTCGCAACATCAACTCTGCATTTCAAGTGAATTCGGGTTTGTGAACTTGATACCCTAGTGCTAGGACCTTTGGACACAAAATGGTGCGTAAGTATAGGAACTAGCTGCACGTAGGTGGGTTCTCCTATTGCTTAGGCATGCACCGCTCGCGCGCCTTTCAGTACACGCCGCTAACGCGGGAGCGGGCGCGCCTGCGACGGCAATAAAAAAGGCCAACCCCCTGTGGGGCTGGCCTTGACGAAAAAAGCAATCGTATGCGGCTTAGTTCTGCGCGTCGGCCAGAACCTGCTCGCGGGTTTCAGCGTCCTTGCGGGCTTCGTCCAGGCTCTGCGGCAATGCGATTTCCAGCACTTCCTCGATGCTTTCGACGTAGTGTACCTTGATCCCTACCATCTGCTCTGGAAGCACATCCTCTTCCACGTTCATCCGGTTTTCCGCAGGGAAGATGATGTCCACCACTCCAGCCCGCTTGGCGGCCAGGAACTTCTCCTTGACCCCACCGATGGGAAGCACGTTGCCGCTTAAGGTGATCTCCCCGGTCATTGCCATCTTCGGACGCACCTGCTTATCGGTTAGCAGCGAAACCAACGCGGTTACGATCGTAACCCCGGCCGAGGGACCATCCTTGGGAATGGCGCCGGCCGGCACGTGGATGTGAAGATCGTACTTGGTGAAAATGTCGTCATCGATCTTTAACTGCTCCGCGTGTGCCCGCACCCAACTGTAGGCCGCCTGCATCGACTCCCGCATCACGTCCTGGATCTGGCCGGTGATGCGGAACTCGCCCTTGCCTTTCATCTTCATCGCTTCGATGAACAGAATGTCGCCGCCCGTCGGTGTCCACGCCAGTCCCACCACCACCCCGGTATGCTTGGTGCGGGCCGCGATCTCGGTATCCACGCGAACCTTGATGCCGCCAAGCATCTCCTGAACCACCTCGCGGGACACCACCAGCTTTTCGGTCTTGCCCTCCACGATGCGGCGCGCCTGCTTGCGGCATATCGTGCCGATCTGACGCTCCAGGCTGCGCACCCCGGCCTCGCGCGTGTAGTGGCGAATCAGGAAGCTGACCGAGTCCGGCGTAAACTCAATCTGCTCCGCCTTCAGTCCGTTCTCCTCGATCTGCCGCCGGATGAGGTACTGATAGGTGATGTGCTGCTTGTCCTCTTCCGTATAGCCGTGCAGGTCGATGATCTCCATGCGGTCGCGCAGCGGATCGGGAATCGTATCCAACTGATTGGCCGTGGTGATGAACAGAACCTTGGACAGATCGAACATTACGTCCAGATAGTTGTCGCGGAAGGTTGAGTTCTGCTCCGGGTCCAGAGCCTCCAGCAGCGCCGCCGTGGGATCGCCGCGATAGTCGCGTCCCACTTTGTCGATCTCGTCCAGCATGAACACCGGGTCGTTGGCCTCCGCGCGGCGGATGCCTTGGATGATCTGTCCCGGCATGGCTCCAATGTAGGTGCGGCGATGTCCGCGAATCTCTGCCTCGTCATGGATGCCGCCCAGCGACATGCGAACGAACTTGCGTCCCAGTGCCCGTGCAATCGATTTGCCCAGCGAAGTCTTACCCACTCCCGGAGGCCCAAAGAAGCACAGAATCGGCCCCTTCATCTTCGGGTTCAGGTGCCGCACCGAGAGATAGTCGAGGATGCGGTCCTTCACCTTCTGCAGATCGTAGTGATCTTCGTCGAGAACTTCCTTGGCCTTGGTGATGTCCACCTCCGCGCCGCTCGACTTGATCCACGGCAGCACTACAAGCCACTCCAGATAGTTGCGCGTCACCGAGTAATCGGCAGCCATGGGAGACATGCGCGAGAGGCGGTTCAACTCCTTCAGCGCCTCTTTCTTCACATCCTCCGGCATTCCGCTCTGGTCGATCTTTTCCTTGAACTCCTCGACATCCCGCGTCGCGTCGTCCTGCTCTCCAAGCTCCTTCTGAATCGCCTTGAGCTGCTCGCGCAGGTAGTACTCGCGTTGCGTCTGCTGCACCCGGTCCTGCACTTCGCTTTGGATCTTGTTGCGCAGTTGCTGAACTTCCAGTTCCTTGGCCAGGTGCTGGTTGATCTTGTCCAGCCGCAAGCGCACGTCGTAGGTCTCCAGCACATCCTGCTTGTCGCGGGTGGAGAGCGAGGGCAGCGAGCTGGCGACAAAGTCCACCAGTCGGCTCGGCTCCTCAATGTTCATCGCAACCGTGGAAAGCTCGTCGGAGAGCGTGGGCGAGCCGGCCACGATCTGCTGGAACAGCGTCAGAATGTTGCGCTGCAGCGCCTCCAACTCGGCGTTCGGCTCGGGAACCACCTCGGCAACCGTCTCGACCGACGCCTTCATATAAGGAGCCAGTTGCGTGTACTCAACCACTCGAACGCGCTCCAGCCCCTCGGCAAAGACAAACAAGCTCTGATTCGGCATTTTGACCACTTTGTGAACCGTGGCCAGCGTTCCGATGGGGTACAGATCGACCGGCTGCGGCGCGTCCACTCGTGCCTCGCGCTGCGCAATCACCACAATCGTCTTGTCCTCACCCAGCGAATTGATCAGTTGAACCGAACTTTCGCGCCCCACCGTCAGGGGAAGAACGGCATGGGGAAACAACACCGTGTCTCGAACCGGCAGAACCGGGAGATCGCGCACGGCCCGGACATCGTTCGAAATGGGAATGCCTTCAAGATTGCGCGTTTCGTTCGCCATAACACTCCTTGAGTCAAATGTACTCAACTTTGATGACTCTAATTATAAGTAAAGATTCTGATTCCTGTAACTTATTAATACATATGAAGTTATCGACGACTCCGGGCCAAAAGCGGCTGTCTTCCCCCAAACCGCCCTTCCCCACCACCCGCCGCCGGTAAGTCAAAGTCTCCGGCGAATCGGCAAAAGTACAAGCGCGCGGATTGTAGCCCCTGGCCAAGTGGCGAGGCAAGAAGGATTCACACCCAAAGGGCGAAAAGCTGTCTCGAAACGGGGCCGCTGCGAGCAGGCCGCGCCCAAAACAAGCAGCTTTCGATTTGCGCCAACCTCTTTTCTCCCACCCGCACCCAAATCATGTAGTGGCCGCATCGATGTCGGGCCAAAGGATGCCAATATGCTTTGGACTCTGTTTGTCGTGTTGCTAGTGCTCTGGCTCGTGGGCGTCGTAAGCAGTTACACCCTGGGAGGATTCATCCACATACTGCTGGTGCTGGCGATTGTGGCGCTGGCCTTCCAGTTGATCACAGGACGAAGACCAACCGTTTGAATTAGAAGATGAAACGACAGGAAGTAAGGATTGGGAGCAAACCATGGATAAAGATCGGGTTGAAGGAAAAGCGAAAGACGTAAAGGGCCGCATCAAGCGCCAGGTTGGAGAATGGACCGGCGATGCTAAGACTCAAGCTGAGGGCGCAGCCGAACAAGCGAAGGGCAAGATTCAAAATGCCTGGGGAAAGGTGAAAGACGCTGGCCGCGATGCACTGGAACACGGCAAGCACCAAGAACAGGCGAGCAAACAGAAGGCTGAGCGCAAGAAAGAAGACGCCGCCTGAGAACAACGGCAGGACGCCACCCCCGCGTCCTGTCCACCCACCGTCAGGCCCAACCAGTAGGACAAGGTTCTGGATCGCGAAGGATGTGGTCCAGAACCAATCCATCAGAATCTATATCTATCGCAAAGAGATGCCTCGCAAGCTCAGTCGCGATGAGCGCGCCTTAGCTGCGGTCGGTGACGCTGGCCTTGCGTTCGGCTTCCGTCCGGCGCAGTTCGCGGCGCCGATCCGCATCCTCGAAGCGGCGGATCTCCTCTACCGTCTGCGGAATCACCGGCGCGACCCGCAGCTTACGGCCATGGCGGTCCACGGCGACAAAGGTGAGATAGGCGGAGCTGACGTGATGGCGCTCGCCGGTGAAGTAGCTCTCCACCCAGACCTTGATTCCAACCTCCATCGAGGTGTGGTACACCCGGTTCACCGAAGACTTGAAGATCACCAGGTCGCCAATCCGCACCGGAATCAGAAAATCCAGGTGGTCGGTCGAGGCCGTCACCACATAGCTGCGCGAATGCCGATGCGCCGCCAGCGCGCCCGCAAGATCGATCCAGTGCATCAGCCGTCCGCCCAGCAAAGAGCCCAGCGGATTGGCGTCATTGGGCAGAACCAGTTCCACCATCTCGGAGATCGAGTCGGCGACCGGGCGTGGGTTCAAGTTTTCAGATAGCTCCATGTTCCTCGTTCCTCGCAACTTTCTGCGTCACTCCCTCTAGCACAAAAGACGGGTGCCCAACTTCGCCGCCGCTCTTGCGGCCAAGGTGGGAGGGCGGAATACGCCAACCCTCCAACCGCTCTAGCCGCTCGCGTTCCTTGCGATCCAGGCCCGCACGGCTGCCTCCGCAAGGTGGAGCAGTCGCGCATCAGGCGGCTCCAGCCACGCCTTTAAGCATTGATCATAGCGCAGCTCTCCGCACAGCGCGGACTGGTGCGCGCGCTCGCAGGCAAATTGCACCCGCAGTATTACCGGACTCTCGCGCTGTACCAGGAAGCGAACCGCATCGAACGCGCCTCCAGCGGGAAGATGTACGCACCCTGCGTTTCGTTCTGCATCACCCAAGTTCGCATAGCCCAGATTGCAGTGCAGGCGCAGGGTCTCATCGTCGCAGCGCGCATCCGGCGCCTGGGCTCCGTGATGAGCCGCGCAGCTGCCGGCGAAGCCATCTCCCAGCGGCAGCCGCTCGCGATGCGGCCACAGTTCGCGCGGGTGGACCTCAGCCGGAATGAAGTAGGGACAAGCCACCGCGCACGCTCCTTGCCAAGCAATTCTACTCCGGTCGCGTGCGAACCCCAGGCTCCCGCCTCTAACCGTTGAACCTTGCAACCTCAGCCCCGCCGCCTATGGTATGTTCTGATTATGGCCGTCGAGCGCATGGAACAATTGAAATCGATCCTCGCCCAGGAACCCAACAATACCTTCGCCCGCTACGCGCTCGGCATGGAGTATGTCTCCGCCTGCCAGACCGACTCGGCCTTGCAGGAATTTCGCACCCTGTTGGAAGTGGACGCCAACTATGCCAACGCCTTCTTCATGGGTGCGCAGGCGCTGCATCGCGCAGAGCGAATCGAGGAAGCCATTGCCTGGTTGCGCGAGGGCATCAGTTGTGCGCATCGGGTCGGCAATCGTCATGCCGAGAGCGAAATGCAAGAGCTGCTCGAGGAGTTGGAAGCTTAGTGCTTCTCCGCCCGCTCCATCCGGCGCAGCATTTTCAGCATTCCCCAGTTAAACAAGCCGGGCAGCACACGATACATTCCGACTAACAGATTGCCGCTCCAGGGCACCACTACCTCGCGCCGGTTGCCGCGATACGCGCGCCAGACAGCGTTCGCCACCCGCTCGGCGGTTACTCCATGGCTGCGGTTGCCGGCCACGCGCAGGCTCTCGGCTCCCCGCACCACATGAAGGTTGAAATCGGTTTGCACATATCCCGGGCAAACCGTGTTGACGTGAACCCCGTAGGGGGCCAGTTCCAGGCGGGCCGCGCGCCCGATGCAGTTCAGCGCGTGCTTGGTCGCTCCGTAGGCCGACATGTAGGGCACGCTGACGATTCCGGCCATGCTGGAAATGTTGATGATCGCGCCCGAGCGCTGCTGCTTGAACAAAGGCGAAACCACCTGCATGCACTCGATGGCGCCAAACAGGTTGGTGTCGAACATGCGGCGGCACGCGCCCATGTCCATCTCTTCCACCGAATCCACCAGCCCGAAGCCGGCGTTATTAACCCACACATCGACCCGCCCAAAGCGCTCGATGGCCGCTGCCAGCAGAGCTTCGATCTGCGCCCGCACCGTCACGTCGCAGGCCACGGCCAGGGTGTGCTCCAGCGCTCCGCTGCGCTGGCGGGCAGCCTCCACCCGCACCAGATCGCGCGAGGCGAGTACCACGGATGCGTTCTCACGCAGAAAACGATGAACGATGGCCTCGCCGATGCCCATCGAGGCGCCCGTTATCACGACGACTTTGCCCGGATTGCTCATGCCGAACTTTTATTGGCGCACAGAGCAAAAGTCAAGCAGGCGTACGCCCTCGCGAAAATATTCTGCGCAACTTTGGAGCTGATATTTGCGTCAAATTGGCAACCTTGTGACAACGGCGCTGACCTTTAGGCGCGCAATCCAGAGCTGGCGCTGGCAGAGGTTGGAGGCCGTGATGACCAATCCCCATACCCTGGGTGAGCTTCGCAACAGTGACTTCAACGAGCAACGCCTGTTGCGGCGCGGAGTGAAGGACGAGTTGCGCGAAAACCTGCTCGCACGGCTGAAGGACACCGGGCCGGTGTTTCCGGGAATTGTCGGCTACGACGACACGGTGATCCCGCAGTTGATCAACGCTGTGCTCTCGCGCCACAACTTCATCCTGCTTGGCCTGCGCGGACAGGCCAAGAGCCGCATCCTGCGCGCCCTCACTTTGCTGCTCGATGAGCAGTCGCCCTACATTGCCGGCTGCGAGATTCGCGACAATCCCTACGCCCCGCTCTGCCGCCGCTGCAAGGATCTGCTGGCCCGCGAGGGCGACCGCACTCCGATTGCCTGGATGAAGCGCAGCGAGCGCTACGTGGAGAAGCTCGCAACCCCGGACGTGACCATCGCCGATCTGATTGGAGACATTGACCCCATCAAGGCGGCCCGTGGCGGCCACGAACTCGGAAGCGAGCTGGTCATTCACTACGGCCTGCTGCCCCGCGCCAACCGTGGCATCTTTGCCGTCAACGAACTGCCCGACCTCGCCGGAAAAATTCAGGTCGGACTCTTCAACATCATGCAGGAAGGCGATGTGCAAATCAAAGGCTTCCCCGTTCGCCTGCCGCTGGACGTGGCCCTGGTCTTCACCGCCAACCCCGACGACTACACCGCGCGCGGCAAGATCGTGACGCCGCTCAAGGATCGCATCGGCAGCGAAATCCGCACTCATTATCCGGCCACCATCGAAGAGGCCATGGCCATCACCGCGCAGGAATCCTGGTGCGAGCGCGGAGGAGTTGGGCTCGTCGTTCCCGACTACATTCGCGAGACCACCGAGCAGATCGCCTTCATCGCCCGCGCCGACAAGCGGGTGGACAAACGCAGCGGCGTCAGCCAGCGTCTGCCCATCTCCGTTCTTGAGAACGTGATCTCAAACGCCGAGCGCCGCGCCGTCTTCGAAGGCGCCGCCGTTGCCGTACCGCGCATCTCCGATATCTACGCCGCCATGCCCTCCATCACCGGCAAACTCGAACTGGAATACGAAGGCGAGATGAAGGGGGCCGATACCGTGGCGCGCGAAGTCATTCAGGCTGCGGTGGCCAAGACCTTTGACCGCTACTTTGGCCCCAATGATCTCAAGCAGGTGGTGCAGTGGTTTGAATTAGGCGGACAGATCACCCTGACCGACAAAACCACCACCCGTGACGGACTCAAGAGCATGGAGAAAATACAGGGTCTGCTGGAGAAGACGGAAAAGGTTGGCGTCGGCGAGGGCGAGCCTCCCGAGTCCATCGTCTCTGCGGCTGAATTTATCCTCGAGGGATTGCACGCCCACAAACGCATTGGCCGCACCGAGGATCGCGTATTCACCTCCGGCGAAAAGCAGCCACGGCGCGCCGGGCGCGAGGAGGCACACGAGGACGCTGAATCCGAATGGGAGCAGCACCGAAAGCGCAGTCCTTTCAATTAGCAGTCCTTTTGAATAGCCGGAGCAGCGCAATGAATCGCGTTAAGTACAGCAAGTACATCCCGAACCTGGCCGACGAAGTCAGCCTCGACGATCTCATGGACGCGCTCTCCGACTTTTTGCTGGAGAGCGGATTCGAGAACCAGTTCGGGCGTTACATCGGCGGCCCCAACAATGGCGACGATGAATTGGATGCCCTGCGCCAGGCCATCCGCGATGCGCTCTTGAACTCTCCTCTGCTGGACGAAGAACTGCGCGAACAGATGCGGCAGATGCAGGGCCAGGAGATCGACGAGCTCATCGATGAAGTGCTGGGCCGGATGGAACAGGAGGGATTCGTGAGCATCTCTCCCCCGCACGATCCCACTCGCATGTCGAGCACCACCGGAAGCGTGGGGCAGGACCAGTCGCACCAGAAGCCCCTGAAATTCGAAGTCACCGACAAGGGCCTAGACTTTCTCGGCTACCGAGCCCTGCGCGACCTGCTCGGCTCGCTCGGTCGCTCCAGCTTTGGACGCCACGATACCCGCGACACCGCCACCGGAATTGAGACCAGCGGCTCGAGCAAGCTCTATGAGTTCGGCGACACCCTGAATCTCGACATCAACGCAACCCTCTGCTCGGCGATCCAGCGCGAGGGCCTCACCCTGCCGCTCTCCATCGAGTACAGCGACTTGCACGTGCACCAATGCGAGTATCAGTCCTCCTGCGCCACCGTGCTCATGCTCGATTGCTCGCATTCCATGATCCTCTACGGCGAGGATCGTTTTACCCCGGCGAAAAAAGTTGCCATGGCGCTATCGCAACTGATTCGCACCCAGTATCCCGGTGACACTCTGTCGCTGGTGTTGTTCCACGACTCGGCCGAAGAGTTGCCGGTCTCGCAACTAGCCCGAGTCCGCGTCGGTCCCTACTACACCAACACCCGCGAAGGTCTCCGCCTTGCGCAACGCATCCTGGCAAGCCAGCGTAAGGACATGAAGCAGATCATCATGATCACCGACGGCAAGCCCTCGGCCATCACCCTGCCCGACGGCAGAATCTACAAGAACGCATTTGGATTGGACCCCATGGTGGTGAGTCAGACCCTGGAAGAAGTCGCCAACTGCAAGCGCGCCGGAGTGTTGATCAATACCTTCATGCTCGCCTCCGACCGAGGCCTCGTGCAGTTCGTGCAGAAGGTAACCGAGATGTGCCGCGGCAAGGCCTACTTCACCACCCCTTACACTCTCGGCCAGTACCTGCTGATGGATTACATGAGCAACAAGACCAAGACGATACATTGAGCGCGCGCCCGCAGCCGGGGCGACTTTGCGCCTGCCCAATCCGCCTAGTCCTGCCTTCTATCTTCCGGAAGAAAACGATCCCAAAACGAGATTGTTGAATACATGGCGATATATGAACAGCTATCGCGGCCTGTGATAAATGTCACTGACGGATGCGCGGACATTGGTACATCTTTAAGTGCAAGTTATGTGCCGAAACCTCAAATTCGCCGCCGCTTTGCTGGTACTAGTGATTCTCTCTTCACCGTTGCTTGCAGCCGTAACCTGCATCGGCGGGCAGTCTCCAGCGACGATGCACTGCCCGGCAGGATGTCCAATGATGGCATCGGCGGACACGGCACCCTCGCAGTTTGTGGCGCACCACCCTGGCGGATCCTGCTACGACGTCTCCAACGCCAAGCCATCTCCAGTCGCCGCGCTACAAACTCCGGTCACTCTTGTTTTCGCTGCTCCGCAGGCTTCATCCGCCACACCGGGCCTCGTGCTCGCAGCCGTCTGCGTGCGCCGTCAGCAACCCCATTCGGTGCGGTTTCTCGAATCCGCCCAGTCTCTCCTCTGTACCTTTCTGATTTAACCCAGTTCCTCCCATCACGCTACAGCTTTGGGAGACCTGCGCCGGGCATCGCCACTCTTTGCCATCGCATCTCTCCTCTAAGCTGCACTCGGTCAAGGCGCCCACGCTGCCGCCTCTCGCCGCAAGTAGGGAACCCGAGCCGGACCTAGATCCGTGGTCCAGAAAGTTGAAGAGAACGAAATGAAATCGATTCTTAAGAAGTTTGTTTTCGTCCCTGTCCTGCTGTTGGCTTTTGCCCCTTCCTTCGCCTCCGCGCAGGAGAAGATGCCGTGCCATGGCCCTAAGCTCACCACCAAAGAAGTGAAGGCCCTCATCACCAGCGCCAAGACCCCGGAAGACCATCACATGTTGGCTTGCTACTTCCGCGCCGAGGCCCGCGACGAGGCCGCTAAGGCCAAGTACCACGAAGAAATGTCGACGCTCTATGCGTCCAGCTCCAACGAAAAGCATGACATGGTCGCGCACTGCAAGGAATTTTCCGACGAGGCGCGCAAGGCCGCTGAAAGCGACAACCAACTCGCCGCCGAGCACGAAAAGATGGCGGAACAGGCGAAGTAACAGACTCACTTGCAATAGCTCAAAGGGGAACTACAGGACGCCAGAATTCCTGTGGTTCCCTTTCCCTTAGACCGTCCAGTTATACCGCGAGCTCACCCAAAACCGCGACCAGATAGTTGCCGATTCTTAAGTTTGTTGAAAAAAACAGTATCCCGAAGCAGCAACTACCGCCGGGTGGCCCACAACCGCCCGCTGTTGGCAATCGTGGAGCCTTTCTCCTCTCAGTGAGCTACTTGTTTTCTTCTCCGCGCACCGCCGCCTCCGCAGCCTGGAAGCCGATCTTCGAGTGCGTGCCATCGCAGAAAGGCTTATTGACGCTGCCTCCGCAGCGGCACAGCGCATAGACAGGTTTGCCGGTTAAATCGTAAGCATTGCCGGCTGCGTCCACCAATTCAATCAAGCCTTCTGGATCTTCCACCCGAAACGGCCCGTTGGCACGAACCGTAATTCTCACTTTCGCCATTCTTCCTCCAAAGCCCTTTCAGTTCCGGAATGCGACGTTGACCAGCAACTTGTCGCCCGTAATATCAACGACATTGCAGAAGGTGCGCTGGTCTTGCCGCGTAAAGTCCAGCCCCACGCGCGAGTTTCCGATCTTCAAATTGCGGATGTGCAGATAACTCAGCCACTCCGGCAGTTGCGGATTGATGATGTTGAGTTCCCTCCGCTGCGCCGACGGGCGAATTCCCAGCACCGACGTCAGAATCAGGAACAGCGCTCCCGAGGCCCACGCCTGCGGAGAGCACGAAACCGGATAGTGTACCGGTTCGTCAAACGGCCTCCGCTGCACTCCGCAGAACAGCTCCGGCAAGCGATCGCGAAATTCCAAAGCCGCCTCGAACAGCGCACCCAGAACGTGCAGCGCCGGCTCGCGAAATTCGTTCAGTGCCATTCCATGCGCAATCAGGGAATTGTCGTGCGGCCAAACCGAGCCGCGATGATAGCTGAGCGGATTGAACACCTGCTCCTGTTGCGACATGGTACGCCATCCCCAGCCGCTGAACATATCCTCCTGCATCATGCGCCGGGTAACCGCGCGGGCGCGCTCGCGGTTGATGATGCGGCTCCACAGCAGATGGCCCGGATTGGAGGAAATCACTTCCAGCGGCTGTTTGTCAGCGTCCAGAGCCATCGCATAAAAGCCGAGCGATGGAATCCAGTAGGATTTTTCGAAGCGGCGCGCAAGCTCATTCGCCTCGCGGCGGAGTTTCTCCGCCCGCTCATTGTCGCCAAGCGTACGCAGCAGCGATGCCATCCGGTACTTGGCGTCATAGACATAACCCTGCACCTCGCAGAGCGCAATCGGAGGGCTGGCAACCCGGCCATCGCGATGCATGTTGGCATCCCACGAGTCCTTCCAGCCTTGATTGATAAGACCCCGCGGCGATCGGCGCAGGTACTCGACAAAACCGTCGCCGTCGAAATCGCCGTAGTGGTCAATCCAGTCCAGCGCCCGATAGGCGTGGGGAAGCATCTCGCGCACCAACGCGTCGTCGCAGGTCCAGTTGTATGTCTCGCTCAGCAGCACCAGCCACAGCGGCGTCGCGTCCACTGAGCCGTAGTACGGCCCGAAGGGCATTTCGCCGCATTTCGTCATCTCCCCTTCTCTGGACTCGTGCAGAATTTTGCCCGGCTGCGCATCACGCCAGTCATCCACCTCGCTGGCTTGATATCTGGCAAGGACGCGCAACGTATCTTTGGCAAGTTCAGGATTGAGCGAGAGAGTCTGGTAGGCGGCAATGATCGAGTCGCGTCCAAAGATCGTCGCAAACCACGGAATTCCCGCGGCGATGACATGCTCGTCCCCAACCGGAATGCGCAGCGCGTGAAAATCTCCCATAGCGTTGCGCATCAGTTCGTCAAAGACGGAATTAGAACTGGAAAATGTGGTCGACGCGGAATTAAATTCCTGGTACGCGACGCGACGAGCCTGCAGTTGTGCGTCGTAATCGTAGAGCGTGGCGCGGCTTTCCTTATTCTCCACGCGGGGTGTCACGGTAATCTCCAGCGCGGCCTTGCGCAGCGGCTCCAGGCGAAGTTCCCAGCGCGCCGTGCTCTCGCCGATTTCGACGGGAGCCGGATTCATGCGAACCACCGTCTGGCGCAGAATGTTGTCCCGGCCGCGATAGCTGAAGATCAGCCCGTCGCTTTCAATCAGGGGCTTGTAATACTGTCCATGGTCGGCGCGCGCCACCCCTCTCACCTGGAAGACGTCCACGAAATCCGCGCCGTAGGAGAGTTCCACTGTGAACGCCACCGCGCAGCGATTGAAATTTTCGAAGGTGAAGCGGTCGAACAAAATTTCCGAGGCCAGCAACTGCTCGCGCCGGATGTGAACCGTGTTCTCGGGAAGATCGAAGGAATCGCGCAGCGTGATGTTGCCCGTCGTCAGTTCGATCTGCGAGACAAACGTCTTCTCCGTGCTGCTCGACAGCACCGCCGAGCGATGCCCGTCAAGCTTGAATTCAAGATGCGAAAGGAAGCGTGTGTCTTCGTGAAAGAACCCAACATCGGGCGCGCCCGGCGGAACAATGTCGCCGGCAACGTTGGTAGCCAGAAAAGTCTTGCCTTCGATCAAGGTAAGGTTGTTGACCTTGCGGGGCTCATGCCCCTTGTGAGCCAGCCGTGGCTCCATGTGCGGCGATTCGACCGGCACCAGTTGCTCAAGATACAGAATTCCCGACACGCTCATGCCACCGCCTGCTCCCCTATGTCGCTGTCCTTCACCAGCGCTGCCTCGTCACACATCTCACGGTAGAGGGCAAGGTAGTCCTGCACCATGCGCTCCACCGAAAAGTACTGCTGGGCGTAGGCGCGCACCGCAGCCGGCTTCAGCGCCTGCACCTCACGCACGCGTGCCACCGCATCCTCCACTCCGCAGCAGACGAAGCCGCTGATGCCATCGCGCACGATCTCCGCAACCGAGCCGCCGGGAAACGCAATCACCGGCGTTCCGGTTGCCATTGCCTCCACCATCACCAAACCGAACGGCTCGTCCCACTCGATGGGAAACAGCATCGCCATGGAATTGCCCAGCAACTCATTCTTGAGCGCAGCATCGGCTTCGCCAACGTTCTCGATGAACTTGCCGTCCAGGTGAGGCCGGACGCAGGAATCGAAGTATTCGCGAAATATCGGCTGCACCTCGCCTGCAATTTTCAGCGGAATCCCGCTCCGTTTCGCAATCTCGATTGCGTTATGAACTCCCTTCACCGGAGCGATTCGTCCGAGAAAACTGAGATACTCGGCCTTCTTCGTTTGCAGACGATACGAACTGAGGTCGATGCCATGATGAATTGTGCGGATTCGCTTAAGCGGCTCTTTGTCTTTCTGGAAGTTGCTGATGCAAACAAACTCCACTCCCGGAAAAGCGGCGTAGAACGTGGAAAGAAACGGCAAGTGCGGATGGTGCACCGTGTAAACCAAGCGCGGGCCGCGCATCCGCGCAAACGCTAAGCCCGGCGCGTTATTCAGGTGAATGACGTCGGCGTCCTGCCAGCAATCGCTCACCGACCACGAGACGTGATTCAAATCCTTCAGGCTGGAATATAATTCGCCGTCAATCGGCCAATCGTCTTTGGCATAGAGCCATCGAAGCTCCGCCTGTACCGTGCTCTCCCCGTTTGCGTACACCACAACATCGGCCCCGAGCCGCGTCAGCCCTTCGGCAAGTTGCGAGATAAACAGTTCGGTGCCGCCATATCTTTTTGGCGGCACACTGATAAACGGCGAAGCGATCAAAGCGATGCGCATCAGCACTCTCTTAGGATGGGATGAGGGCAGGGCGGCACACCCGCGCATGGAGATTGGATGCTGCCCGGCGAGCGGTGGGTTATCGCGGCAGCTTTGGAATGGTAAGCTGCACCTTCGGCGCACTGCCTCTAACGCACTGCCTCTGATTTGACCAGTGCCACGCGTTTGACCAGTGCCACGCGTTCGCCATGCAGCGCCGCCTCCACTTCGCCTTCGAACTCCTTGGCGCGCTGCTGACTGGTGTGTGCCGCCAGCACTCGCCGCTGCGCGGCCAGGCCGATTGCACGTATCTCGCACTCATCCAATTCGCCAAGATAGCGCACGATTTCGTCCGCGCTCGCCGGCAGCAATATCTCGCGTCCGGGTTCAAAGAACGCGTCCAGTCCCGGCCAATTGTCGCTGACGATGGCGGCGCCGCAGGCGGCAGCCTCAAACAGCCGCACCGAAGGCGAGTAGCCTGCCAACACCATATCGCGGCGAGTCACGTTGAGGACCAATCGCGAAGACGAATACAAGTGCGGATGCCAGTGAGGATTCAGGTGAACGATATGCCGCACGTTGCGCGGCCATCCCACGCTACGCGGATATTGCGGCCCGGCCACAATGAACCGCTCCGTCGGCAGCGCCGTGGCAGCGCTGAAAAGAAACTCTTCCAGCTTCGGTTGCCGGTCGGGAGCGTACGTCCCCATGTAACTCATCGCGCACCCAAATCGCGGCGACCGCGGATAGGCCCGGTAGCGTTCGGGGTCGAAGCTGCAATACAGTGGCGCCGCCCTGCGAACCCCGAAGCGAGTCTCAAGCTCGCCCAGCATCGGTCCTCCGGTGAAGCTGAAATACACATCCAATGCCGGAAGCTGATCGGCGCGAATGTAATCGGTTGCTCCGCGCTCGCGCAGCGTGGCCACCGTGATCGGCGTGTCGATATCGTAGAACGTGCGCACCCTTGCGCTTGAATCCAGCATCGCCTCCATCGCCGCAATGCCGTCAGGGAAGTACGAGCCCACCATCGCAACGTCGGCCGATGCCAGTTCGCGCCGCACCACCGGCAGCACATCCACCCAGCGGGTGTAGAGTTTTAACTCGCAAAACCCAGGCTCAGGCAGGTCGCGATTGGACGCGTACCACTCCACGTCCTTCTCGAAGAACACAATGCTGTGGCCGCGCGCATGCAGCGCCCGGGCCAGCGCGCGAAATGTTGTCGCGTGGCCGTTGCCCCAGGAAGACGTGATCGACAGGCCGAAAATAACGATCTTCAATGCAATTTTCCCTGCCTCTCCAGACCCAGCCCAGTTCAAGTTCATCCGAGTCCAGACTCAGCCGTATCAACGCTCAGACGCGCCGTCCCGTGGTCTCCAGCACCACCGGATCTAGCGCGCTCGGGTGACGGTCGGCGCGCCCGGCCAACAGAATCTTCTCCGCCTCCGCAGCGCGTTGCTCATAGGTATGTTCGGCGAGCGCGCGCCGCCGCATCGCATCGCCAATCGCGCGCGCCGCCGCCGCCGACTTGCCGCGCAAATACCCGACAATCTCTTCCGCGCTCTCCGCCACCAGAATTTCCTGCCCCGGTTCAAAGAACTTCTCGATGCCGCGCCACTTGTCGGTAATCAGGCAAGTTCCCGCTCCCGCCGCTTCAAAGACGCGCGTAGGCGGCGAAAAGCCAACGTCGGCCATCGAGTCGCGATTGATGTTCAACGCCATCCGCGCCGACGCGTTGATGCGGTTGTGTGAGCCGGTGCCGACGTGCCCAATCCAGCGCACGTTCGGCGGCAGAATCTTGCCCCCCCAGCCTTCGCCACCAAAAATAAAACTCATCTCCGGTGCCAGTTCGGCGGCACCGAGGAAGAACTGCTCCACTCTGCGCTCGCGATCAGGCAGGCGATTGCCCACAAACACCAGGTCGCAGGCCAGCGCCGGATCGGCCGCTTCCGGATGATGCGTCTCTGGATCAAGCGCATTGTAAATCGGGTGGCAGTTGCGCGCCCCCAGTTCGCGGTAGCGCCGCACCACCTCCGGCCCGCCGCCATAGGTAAAGACAAAATCGTACTGCGCAATGCAGCGGCGGAAAGGATCAAATGGATCGTGCTCCACTCGTTGCAGCGTCGCGGGCGCGTCCACATCCCAGAACGCCACCTGCGTATGCCCCAAGCCGCAATTAAGAACGCCGCAATCCAGAACGCGCCGCTCTAGCAGTTCGTCTTCGCTGCCCACGCCGCTGTGTTTGATTACCAGATCGGAGGTAGACGCCAGCGCGATCAAGTCATCGATGTCGCCCGGGGTCTGGTAAACGATGACCTTGGCGTACTCCACCTCACTGAGATCGCGATTCTGCTGACGTTTATAGATGTCCGGCTCGGCAAAAGTAATTTCGTGACCCAGCGCGGCAAGGCCCTTATAAATGCCTCGATAGTAGGTCGCGGCCCCATTCCAATAGCTTGAGGTAATGCTCGATCCGAATACGAAAATTCTCATCGCCTGATTTCTCCGGAAATCTCCATCAACTGTTCGGCGCGGTGCCTGCAGGTATGATGCTGCCGGATGGTTTCCAGTCCACTCGATGCAATTTGCCGGCGCATGGCTTCGTCCTCCAGCAGTTCACCCAGCAGCGCCTTCATCTCCGCCCCGTCGCGCGCCAGCACGTAATCCTGGCCGGAGCGGAACAGTTCTTCCGTATCCGCCCACGGCGCGCATACCAGCGGAATGCCGCAGGCCAGCACCTCAAAGACGCGGATCGTCGGCACCCCGCTCAATCCGTTGGCATACTGCCGCCGCGGCACATGCAGCGCCAGGCGGCTGCGCGCATAGACCTCCGGCGTGCTCAGGTTGGGAACATAGCCCGCGTATTCGATCCCCGCACCCCGCAACGTCTCCCGCGCCTCTTCCGGATATCGAACCCCATGCACCAGCACCCGCCGTTGCCCCGCGGTCAGATGTCGCCCGGTCGAGACCAGAAATTCCATCAACTCCTGCGTGCGCTCTTCATCGCCCCAGTTCCCAATCCACACCACGTCGTTTTGCTTTGCCTGCTCCATGGGATGAAAGACGCTGATGTCGGCCGCCTCATGAAACGTCCACACCCGCTCCACGCCGAACCCATCGCGGTAAATCTTTCGAATCGCCTCGCCGAAGGCGAGCACTCCATCGAAGAGGTGAAGTTGAAAGCGCAGGATCTGACTGGCGTTGCTGTAGGCGCGATGATGGGTGTCATGGAACAGCGCGCGGAAGCCGAGACGCTTCTTGCGCGAAAGAATCTCGTTCACCACCTCGGGCTCGTTCCATTCATGAATCAGAACCAGGTCGGCGCCCGCAAGTTCGTGATTGAGAAAAGCCGGCAAACTCTCATCCCGCCGGTAGAAACGCACGTCGAGCTCGGGATAAGTGGAGCGAAACCCATCAATCGCGCGCTCGCCCGCTTCACCCTCTCGAATCAGGTTACTCAACGACCACGCGCCGATCTCCTCATAACAGCGAACCTCGTGCCCCATGCGCACCAGCTCGCGCGTCAAGCCGCGTAGAAAATGCGCATTGCCGTGGTTCCAGTCGCTGATCCACGAGTGCGCGAAGAAACGTATGCGCAGGGCTTGATTCACGCGGCCCACACCCGGCGCTCCATCAGAGCCCCATAGAGCTGCATGTATTCCTCCACCATCCGGACTGCCGTGTAACGCTGGCGGGCGCGTTCATAGGCGCGATTGGCGTACATCCCGCGCAGCTCGCGATTGCCCTGCAGCAGCGCCAGCGCCCTTTCCAGCGACGCCGCATCATTGCTCCGAAAATAGAGCGCCGCGTCGTCCCAGATTTCGCGCAGGCTTGGGATATCGTTGGCCACAATGGCGCAGCGCGACAGTGCGGCTTCCAGCGGCGCAAGGCCAAACGGCTCGTATATCGAGGTCGCAACGTAGACGGCGGCGCGGCTGAGCAGCTCTCGGATCTCGCCTTCGGAAAGTTCTCCCCTTAGCTCGACCCGTGGCGCCTCTTCCACGAAACCTGGGATCTCCCGGCCATCTTCGCCGGGCCGCTCTCGACGCGACCCCGTCCGGGCCGTCTTTCGGCCAAGGTCGGGTAGCTCCTCCATCTCACCCGCCGGAGTCATGGCGCCGGCCAGAAGGATAGGGAGCGGCGGGGCCGTGAGTTGCATCAATAATTGCGATTGCTTGCCTTCATCCCACAAGCGCCCAACGCTGGCCGCGTAATTCAGTTTGCCTACAAATGGGTTAAACAGTGCCGGGGTTCGTCCGTTGTAAACCACACACGAGCGCCGCTGCCGTCCATAACAGCTTTCAATGCAGTCCAGCATGCAGCGCGAAGGCGCAACCAGCAGGCTGGCGCCGGCCAACCCTTGCTTCACCGTTGCCTGGTACCACTGTGCCCACGAATCGTCAGGCTGCATCCCGCGTACCGCCTGGCTCCAACTCATCACGTCGCTGTGCGCCACCACTAACTTGGGCCGCGCAACCTCCAGCGCCCCGTAGCAGTACTGGCCTAAGTGCAGCAGGTCGGGATTGCACTCGTCAATGATGCTGCGCAGATAGCTCATCGAATCGGCGATGTCACGATCCGCATCCTGCATCCACTCCAGGCGAAAGCCCGTAGGAAAATAGGTCACCCCGGAGAGCCCCTCCAGCCATGCGCTTTGCGTGCGCGTGGGAATGCCTCCAAAGCTGACCAGCGTGACCCGCACCCCGCGCATCGCCAGTCCTGTGACCAGCTCGCGCGTGTAAGTCCACACGCCACCCACCGTATCCGCTGTCACCAAGACGTGCATTCTGTTCCCGTGCATTCTGCTCCAATGAAGCCTGCGGCCGGAGCCAAGCGCCCCCGGCCGGAGCGGCATCCTTGCCGCGTACCCGCCTGCAAAGCTCCTACTCCAAAGCTCCGGCTGCGAAGCTCTCAAACTTGGCGCTGGCGATGGGCTTGGTTCAGCTCCGTGCCTGCGCCTCCGTCTCCCTTTCGGCCGGTAAGCCACCGGGAGGACAGCAACCTCTTTTCAGGCCGTCAGGCCAAAGGCGGCCAGTTGACTCGATGCCTTTTCGATCCCGTCCACCGCGCTCTGCGAGTGCAGCCACTCCACCAGCTCTCCCACCGCGCTCTGCAAGTAGTAACGTGGACAGTAGTCCAGTAGCCGCTGCGCCAGCGCGATGTCGCCAAAACAATGCCGGATATCGCCGGCGCGAAACTTGCCGGTAATCTCGGCTGGCACCCGCACTCCCAGCGTTGCCCCCAGCGTCTCGGCAATCTTCCGGATCGTGACCGGCTGGCCGGAGCCAATGTTCAGGGCACACCCGTCGGCCTCGCGGCGCTGCATCGCCAGCAGATTTGCCTGCACCACGTCATGCACGCTGACAAAGTCGCGCAACTGTTCTCCATCTTCGAAAATCAGCGGAGCGCGGCGATTCAGCAATCGCGACGCGAAGATCGCCGCCACCCCCGTGTACGGATTCGAGAGCGCCTGCCGGGTGCCATATATATTGAAGTACCGCAGCGCCACCACCGGAACCCCGTACGTTCGTCCGAACAGCAGACACATCTCTTCCTGATCCTTCTTCCCCAGCGCATAAATGGAGCTGCATTGCAGCGGCTTGTCCTCGCCCGTCGCCACCGCCTCCAGCCTCCGCCCGCATTGCGGACACGCCACCTGCCACTGCTTGGCCTTCAACTGCGCCGCTCCGCGCGGCCCCGGCGCAACCATCCCGTGCTCCTCGCAACGGTACTGCCCCTCGCCATAGATCGACATCGACGAGGCGACGATCAGCTTTTCCAGCCTGTCTCCCCGGTCCAGCAGCGCCTGCAAAAGGTTCGCCGTTCCCAGGGTGTTGGTCCCCATGTAGCGCGCGATCTCATACATCGACTGGCCCACGCCCACCGCGGCGGCAAAGTGATAGACCACGTCGATCCCGGCCACCGCCGCCTGCAGCGCTTCCAGATCCCGCACATCGCCGCGCACAAACTCAGCCTCGCGCGAAAGATAGGCTGGCATCGTGCCGTGATGGACCTGATCGTCGAGGTTGTCGAAGACCCTCACCCGATGGCCCTCGCGCAACAGCGCGTCCACCGTGTGCGAGCCCACGAATCCGGCACCGCCCGTCACCAGAATCCGCTTGCTCATGCCTCCTCCGCTTCCACCGCTCCCACCACAACGGCGCGCTCCCGCGGTGCGCTCACCCCGGAGGTGCGCCCGCGAGGCGCATAGCGCAAGGCCGCCCAGCGCGCAAACTCCGCGAAGTCCGCCGGATCTTTGGCCGGGCTGGCGTAGTGTGGCGTAACGCCCAGGTGTTCGGGCGTGAAGCACAAAGTGACTGTGGTATCGAATTCATCCAGCGCCGACATCTGGCGGTCGAACCACGCCTCCGAGCCCGGACGGAACCAGTCCGCCCAGCTGATGCCGGTGCGCACCGACCGCACTCCCAACTCGCGCAAACGCTCCACCCCAGGCCCCAGGCGGTGATCCTCAAAGTGGAACCACTGGCAGACCCCCAGGCCCGCCGGAAAATTGGCCGCCGCCAGTTTGGGCGAGCCATCCTCGCGGTACAGCCCCATGTAGTAGTGACGGTAGTACGAGCTACCCTCGGCTTCCTTGTGCCGGGTCGTGGCCGTCCAGGTGGCCGGCAGGTCGAAGAGGCTGTACCAATGCACCCGCTCCACCAGCGGCAGCAGCAGCTCGGCCGTCCTCTGCATTCCAAATAGTTGTACCTCTTCGGCGCCAAACGACGAGGCCCCGGCCTCGCTCACCCAGATCGCCTTCCCCCCCACCACGGCGCGGATCTCATCCAGCTTCTTCGGCCACTCCGAGAGCTGCCAGTGATTCCAGTCGAGCGGAAAGCCGTGCACCGCGACGATGTCCACCGACTCCAGTACGCCGTACCCGGCCAGCAGTTCGATGAACCTGGCGTCGATCGGCGAGATGCCGCCGAGCACGATCTTAATCTCCGGATTCGCCTCTCGAATCGCCTTTGATCCGGCATGAACCAGCGCCGCATACTGCTTCCACTCCGGATCGCTGTTGAAATCCCAATGGGAGAGATTATTCGGCTCGTTCCACAGCATTATGGCTTCCACCATCGGAACCTGCACCTCGAATTACGTCGCCTCTTCGGCGCCAAAAATGAACCACAAATGAAAAACGCTACAGCGTCCCATCCAACTCCATCTGATGTACAAAGCGCCCTTCACGCGAGCGCGCATCGGGGGTGCAGATCCAGGTTTCGCTCTCCGGATGCGACTCGATCTCAAGCCCGGAGGAGCGCAACATGGCCTCGGCCGCCGCGCGGTTGGGAATCCACCAGTTCGTCTGGTCGTTCGAATAGCTCTGCTCCACAAAGTACACCTGCGGCCAGCTCGGGTCGGCAAACATATCCTTGCGCCAGAAGTCGTAATCCGGCTCCCAGGCCTTGACCTCGTCCGAGCCGCGAATCATGGTCTGAAAGAGCAGCTTGCCGCCGACCTTGGTCACCACCTTGTCCAGTGCGTAGAGCGGATAGCGGAGGTGATAGAGCACGCCCATGAAGATGACGAAATCGAACTGGCCGGCGATCTCTTCCACCTCGTAAACGCTGCGCTTTTCCAATTCGATCTCCAGCCCCAGCGTCCGCGAGGCCAGCCGCGCCTGGTCGAGATAACGGTCGCAGATATCGATCCCGAGCACCCGGCTGGCGCCCCGCATCTTCATCTGCAGCGAGTAAAAGCCGCCATTGCAGCCGATGTCGAGAACCGTGGCTCCGCTCAAGTCGAGCGGAAGAGCCGGTGCAATATGCCGCCATTTCACATTGGGAAAATCGCCGAGAAAGTGATTGGGCGCCGTCTGGATGCCACAAAGATCAATGTTGTGGAACCAGTCCCCAAGCTCCGAGATCTGTTGCGCCAGCGTGCTGGGAGTATCAGCCGCGAAGGTGGATGGAAGACTTTGCAATGGTTTCCTCGCTCCGCTTGGGCGGCGGAGTTCAATCCTGCGTTCCCTGCCTGCTGAGAGTTAGAGGCGCGTCCATCTACTCGGGATGCCTCCTAAGTCACGGCTCTTCGCATCGGCCTGCCAGAGAGCCGGCCCGCGGGCAAAGCCACCCCGCGCGTCCTACGATGCGGTCTATACGGTGCGCCGCCCGCTCAACAGGTTCACCGCTACCATCACCAACGCGATCACCAGCAGCAGATGGATCAGGGCGCCCGCGATATGAAAACCCCAACCCAGCAACCAAAGCACCAGCAGAATGGCAAAGATCGTCCACATCACGTTGATTCCTCCTGTAGCCATGCACTGCGGCCCAAAGGCATAAGAAGGAAGCAGCTCGCCTGAAGTTGGCCGGGGTTGAACTAAAAGCACCTGGGAGGCAACCAGCCGCGCCGTTTTGGTGCGGAGATCGAGGCCGCGAAGGTCGCGCAGCCATCCTGGCGCCGCGCCCCCGCCCCTAGTTCACGCTCTCCAGCCGGCTCCGGATATTGCTGGCCAGTTGGCACACCGAGTTCAGCTTCTCCAATGCCTCGGCGGGCAGCTCCGGGGTCCGCATCGCCAGTTGGGCCGAGAGCAGGATTCCGGTCACCGCGTCGCGGATCTCGCTCCTCAGTTGTGACTCGGCGGCGCGGACGGCGATCATCCGTGATTCGCGATTGCGCCGCAGCGCCAGCCGCAGCTCCCGCGCAATGCGCTCGGCGTTGCTGACCGCCAGGTTGACGTAGACCGGCACGGCGAGGCCGATATTATTCAGCAGAGACTCCAGAGCCTCGCCCTCGGCCTCCACCATCGGATCGTCCAGGATCACCGACGAATACTCATTGTTGCGCAGCATCGAGGCTGCTTTGCGAACCGTTTCGCAGACTTCCACCGACTCGCCGATACTCTGTTCCAGGGCGGCGCCGCACTCCAGGCGGCGATTGCTCGATGTCACCAGTAAAATCATCATGTCCTCACTTGGGGCCCACCAACGCGCCCGGGCCGGGGCGCAGAACTGCATCCACGTCTCACGATCCACGTCTGAGTCGTCCACCTCTGAATCCGGCTCGCCGCCCGCCTACTGCAGCGCGCCGTACTCTTTCAGTTTTCGGTAAAGGGTAGTCTTGCCGATGCCAAGCAGCCGCGCTGCTTCCAGCTTGTCGCCGTGCAGCATCTCGATCGCGCCCAGGATGGCCTGCTTCTCCATCTCGGCGATCGGCATGATGCCGCGCCCCGGCAGCGCCCGTTCGGCGGCCGGCTCGCTCTGCTCCCGCCAGTTCTGAATCGTGGTCGGAAGATCGGCAATGTGAATGGTCGGGCCGCTGGTCAGGGCGCAGGAGCGCTCGATGCAGTTCTCCAGTTCACGGATGTTGCCCGGCCACTCGTAGCCCAGCATTAGTTTGAGCGCCTCGTCGCTGATATTGCGCTGCACCCCGGTGGAGCGCGAGAGCCGCTCCAGAAAGTGCCCCACCAGCAACGGAATGTCCTGTTTGCGCTGGCGCAGGGGCGGAATGCGCAGACTCAGTACATTCAAGCGGAAGTAAAGATCCTTGCGGAAGGTGCCCTGGGCGACCGCCTGTTCCAGGTCGCGATTGGTGGCCGCCAGCACCCGGACGTCGATGGCCACCGGCTTGGTGCCGCCCACCGGACGCACTTCCTTTTCCTGCAGGGCGCGCAGCAGCTTGGATTGCAGATCGATCGGCAGCTCGCCGATTTCATCCAGAAAAATGGTCCCGCCGTCGGCCGCCTGCAACAGCCCGTCCTTGTTCTTGACCGCGCCGGTAAAGGCGCCCTTGACGTAGCCGAACAACTCGCTTTCAATCAGCGATGGCACCAGCGAGCCGCAATCGATGGCCACGAAGGGCTTGTCGCGATAGGGGCCAGAGAAGTGAATCGAGCGCGCCACCAGCTCCTTGCCGGTACCGCTCTCGCCCAGGATCAGAACCGGGTGCGAGCTGTGCGCCGCCTTGGAGATAATGCGATAGAGTTTCTCCATCTCCGGCGAACGTCCGACGATGGCGCCAAAGCCTTCCTTGCTCTTCACCTGCTGGCGCAGGATGCGGTTTTCGCTGGAGAGCTGCAGATGACCGAGCACCCGGTCCAGGATCAGACGAAGCTCTTCCAGGTTAAAAGGTTTGGTCATGTAGTCGTAGGCGCCCTGCTTCATCGCCTGCACCGCCGACTGCACGCTGCCATAGCCGGTCATGACGATGACCACCGTTTCGGGCCGGCGGCGCTTGACCTCGCGTAGAACTTCCAGCCCGCCCAGACCGGGCAGGCGCAGATCCAGCAACACCACGTCGATGCTGGTGTTGTCCAGCACCCGGAACGCATGTTCCGCGTTATCCGCGATATAGCTGGAGTATCCGATCCCCTGGGCCACGTCGCGGCAGCCTTCACGGATCGAGCGCTCATCGTCCACGATGAGCAAATTCAACAGATTGGCTTCCGCTTTGTCGCGAGTGGGTTCCATAGCTAGCGCACCCAGAATTGTACTGATCGCCACCTCTGAGCTTGAAGTACTTGCGTCACTCAGCCGTGTGCCCTGAGACACGCCTGAACTGTGACCGGGGATCGCTTGCCGTACCGTTGCCGTGCTTGTCTCCGTCATCACTCCCGCCTTCATGTCTGCCTGTCTTTCTTTGTGAAGTCTTTGTGAAATCTTTTCTGGGTTCAATCCTTTTGGTCCAATCCTGCTTGTTTGGTCCAATCCTGCTCGGTCGAGTTCCTTACGCTCCCTGCATGGAGGACGCGCCGTGGCCTCGGGGCGCGACTTCGGCCTCGCCACAGGCGGCCAGCAACTGGCCGCGGATCTCCCGCACCAGAATGCAGCCGCGCTCGCTGCCGGCACAGACCTCCGCCGCATAATGCTGCAGCGGACCCTCGGCCAGGTGTAGCGAAAGCAAATCGCCCGCGATCATGACTCCGGTGAATACGTTGGCCAGTTCATGCAGGCAGTGCCGCATCGTCTGTACTCCCTGGGTATTCAGATTGACGTGGCCCAGATTGGCCATCGCCCCAGGACTGCCCGCTTTGCTCGTGTTCATTTCGGAGTTCATGCCATTCCAATTGCAATACGCGTGCCATATTGGGTTAGAAATCGCAAATGATTGCATAACAAGGGCTTCCCGTCCCCATCCAGCCCAGGCAAGCAATCGCCCGCAGCCACGGTCATTCCCCAAACGGGACAGAACCGCTGGCTTTCCAGCTTAATTTCCTTTGTTTCTAAGAGGTTACCAGATCGGGAATTTTCCGTAAAAGGGAGAACAAACGCCGGCGGAAGCCAACGCCCGTAACGACGCCCCATCGCCCAGGCCGGGCTTCTGCTTAATGCATTGCGCTGTCGCGCAGCTTACCTCGCAGCCACGCTCTCCCGGTGGAGTTCCTCCGCCGGAGCCTCCCGCACCAGCACTCCGTGGTGCCGGGTGGAGACGTAAACCATGCCCCCCTGCATCAGCGCTCCGCTGACTTCAAACTCGGCGGGCGCCGAGGCGCTCCAGCTCTTCCCCCGGTCGCGGCTCACATACCAGGAGTGGGAAGCGGCCACGGCGGCCAGCAATAGACCGTCTTGCTCGCGGATCGAAGTCACCTCGCGGGCGGGCAAGCCGTTGGTCATGTGCTCCCAACTGCCTTTGTCCAGCGATTTGCGAATCCAGCGCAGCGCTCCCACCCCGGTTGCGGCCCAAACCTCGTCGTCGCCCGTCACGATTACGGAATAGACCCGCGCCACCTCGGGTGGAAGCGGCTGAAGCGTCCAGTGTCGTCCATAGTTGGCGCTATACCACACCTCGCGCACCGAGGCCGCCGCCGCCACCTCGTCGTGCGCCGAAACCGAGACGAAGGAATTTTCCTTCCCCACCGGCCCGCCGCTCCAGCTCGCGCCCTCGTTGTCGCTGTGCAGGATTCCGGCCTCGGTGGCCGCGTACCAGCGCCGGTTTCCCATCGCCAGGGCGGATACCCGGCCCTCGAAGCTGATGCGGGTCACCGGCCCTGGCAGCGCCATTTTGGCAATCTTGCCGGGCGCCGCCCTACCCCTCTTGCCGCGCACCGCCCTCCCTCTGGACGCCGCCTTCCCCCTGGACACAGCTTTCACCGGCAGCGCCTTCTCCATCAATACGTTCCGGCTGGGCTGCCAGCTCCCCGCCTGGGCGTCGAAGAGGAATATCCCACGATTGGTGGCGGCTGCCAGTTGTCCCCGGCGCGACCAGCCAAGGTCGAAGACGTCGCGCCCTCCCAGGCCGTCGCTCATCTGCTTCCAAAGTCCATCGTGGGCGTGGAAGACGCCGCCGAACTCCTTATCGTTCAGCACTCCGGCATAGAGATCGTCCGCTACTTTCGGGTCCGCCGCTTCCGGGCCCGCCACCATGGTTGCAATCTGGCGCTCGGAGAAGCCGTCGTTCGAGGCTTGGAAGCTGGCACCCGCGTCATCGGAGGCGAAGACTCCGCCGCGGTCGGTCGCAATCAGCACCCGCTGCGGATCGCGCGGATCCACCAGCACGTCATTGAGAATGAAATCCGGCGGCGTGATGCGCTCGAAGGTAGCGCCACTATCGCTGGTTTTGAACAGCCCTTCGGTGGTTCCCGCATACACCGTCTTCGCATCCGCCGGATCCTGCCGCAGAACCCGGGTGCGCCGGGCGGTGCCCGGGATTCCCTGCACCTTGTGGAAGAGCTGGCCGCCGTTTTCGCTCTTATATATACCCGAGCATGCGCTGGCAAACACCGTCTCCGGATTGGAGTGGTCGAGAATGATCGAGAAGACATCCGAGTCGTCGATCACGCCCCGCTTGATGTTGCTCCAAGTGGCTCCCCCGTCGCTCGTTTTCCAGGGTAGGTGCCAGGTTCCGGCGTAAATGATCTCGGGGTCGCGCGGATCGATGGCCACCGACCCGAAGTTCTTCAGATCGGGATGGCCTTCCGGGGTGATACGCTCCCAGCTCTCTCCGCTGTCGCGGCTGCGGTAGAGTCCGTCGAGTGCCCCGGCGACCAGAATCCGCGGATCGGACTCGGCCAGCGCCAACGCCTGGATGCTCTTCCCTTTCAGCGTCGCCGGCTCGCTCCAACTTCGCCCCCCGTCGCGGGTGACGAAAAACCCTCCCCCCGAGCCCGAGACGCTCCAGCCGGCCACATAGATGGTCGACGAGTGCAACGGATCGAAGGCCACGTTTTCCAGCATCAACTCATCGCCCGGTCCCAGGTGTGCGAAGGGTCTCCACCGCCGCCCGCCATCGAGCGATTCAAACAAAGTCCCGGCACCGGAGCCAAGCAGAACATGGTCCGGGTATCTCGGATTAAAGGCAAGGGCGCGCGCGTTGCCGCCGTAGGGTCCCAGCGAGCGCCATTGCGCCAGGGCGCAGGCCGGAAACAGCAGCAGAGCGCAAATCAGCGCGGACAAACATTTCAACATCGGAATCCTCACCGCGCAGCTCGCGGAACCGCAACTCGCGGAGCAATGCCATCGGGCGGCAATCCGCGCAAGGATTACGTATCAAATTCTCCCCGATGTCGGTTCCCGTTTCAGAATCATAGCTCGAAAACCGCCCACCAAGCCGCATCGCATGACACAAAAACTCCCGGCCGAGGTGCGTTCAGCCGGGAGCAGGAGCCGCGGGCGCTTCATTGCAAACGTCCGATGCCTTTCCTCATTACTGCTCTTGCGGATTCGCCTTCCTGTGAGCTGCCCTCTTCTTCTTCCTCAGGGCAACTCGCGGAACCGCCTTCACCGTGACTTCGTCCACGACCGTGGTGTCGGCCTGCGGGAAGGTCGCGCCCGCCGGAACGATCCAGAGTTCAACCTCCTGCCCCACGCCGCCCGTGCGCGGCTCGATCCGTGCCGGATCGATGCCCTTTTCCTTGGTCAGGTAGTCCTTGGTATTCACGGCGCGCTGAGCGGCAAAGTTCTTGCCGCCCTTCGCCGCCTTGTCTTCCATAGCCGTGGCATAGCCAACCACCACGCCCTTGGCGTCCGGCGCGGCGGCCAGTGCATCGGCATAACGATCGAGTTCACCCTTGGCCTCGTTATCCACGCGGGTCGGGCGCTTGGCGTCGCGCCGGAAGTCGATGGCGCCGTACGCCTTGGCCTTCGGTGCTGCCGAAGCAACCTTCGCGATCGCTTTGACCTTCACCGACGCGCTGGCCGAAGCGGTCAGATTACGGTCGTCGCTCACCGTGCAGTTCACCACCGCCGTGCTATCGGGAACCCCGGCGGTCTCCAGTGTGTAGCTCGGCCCACTGCCGCTCAGTTGTCCGGCGGTCGCCGTGCAGTTGTAGCTCAGCGGACGGTTGTCCTCGCTGCTGCCGTGTGCGGTGATCGTCGAGCTATCGCCCGCTGTCACGGAAGTCGGCTCCACCGAGATCGACAGCGTCGGTGCGTGCTTCGGCAATTCCTTCACCTTGAAACCGGCCTGGCAGCTCGCCATCTGCTGATGCTTGCCCTTGCCATCGTCCACAACCTTCGCGGTCACCATATAGCTGCCGGGGTTCAGCCTCGTCGTGTCCACCGCAGCCGTCGTCCCGGTGCCGGAAACTTTACCGCCGTTGCTCTCATAGGAGTAGCTCAACCCGCGCTTGGGAGGAAAGCCGTTCGGAGTCACGGAAACCGTGACCGCCGCGCCTTCCAGCACAGCCTCCGGCTCCGCCGTGCAAACCGCACTCACTTGCGCGACTTCGGCTGCCGGCAAACCGAGGTTCACCACCAGACCGGCCTGCATACTAACCCCATTGAGCGTGTTGGCAGTGCCCGCAGCGGAGAGCAGGTTGTAATAGGAATTTACGTAATCGACCTGGATGGGACGAATCGAGAAACGCGAATTCATCCGGCAGTCCAGGCCTCCGCCAACAATCATCGAAGCCGCGCTCTGCTCCGGAAATTGCTTCGGAGCAAAAACCTGCACTCCCAGTAATGCTTCCCCAAACACGCTGAAATGGGCCTTGCGCAATCTGAATTGCGGACCGGCGGCGATCGAGTAGGCATGGCCGAAATCGTCGAAGTGCCCGGTGCCGTCCAGCGTGACACCCGTCGAGCGACTCAGGTTGTAGGTGACCTGTCCAGCCCAGCCCTCATTGAAATCCGCCAGCGTGCCACCGGGTACAACCTTGCCGTCGATCACCGTAGTGGGGATGCTGCCGCCGGCGTGATACCAGGAATATCCGCCGAACACCTCGAACTTCTCCACACCGTCGCGACCCTGTGCGAACAGGAACGACGGTGCGCCGAGTGCAACCGCCGAAACTAACACCACCGATAAGAAGCGACGCAAAGACATTGAATCCTCCGGAACTTATAGGCAACGACAAAGCACTCGCGCTGGCAGGCTTTTTGAGTCTCTCAGAATCAAGGCGCCGCAATGCCATTTTAGGGAAAGCCCTTAATCCCTTATACGTAATCTATTTTAACGTAAGTTGCTGGCAGCTTTGCGCTTTTCGACTCGGCCCGTTCCTTTTCGGTAAACCCCGCCCGCGCCGTCCTTCGAATGTGGCCATGTACCATCGTGCTAATAAATCGATAAAATGCCGGGCAAAAGTTACACTGTACAAAGCTCCTGCATCTAAACTATTGGCATTGTCTGCTCCGCCAACCGGAGCAGGTTCGTGCGCCGTCGATTCAATTGCGAAGGGGCCGGTTCCAGATGGATTGGGAAAAAGTACTGATCGTCGAAGACGAAGAACACGAACGATCCGGCTTGGCCGAGCTCATCTCTGCCTGGGGTTACAGCACCGAAACCGCCGCGAATGGCGAAGAGGGGTTGGAGAAAATTACCTCCTGGTGCCCCGGCATTGTGGTCAGCGACCTCAAGATGCCGGGCATGAACGGCATGGAGTTGCTCCAGCGCGTCGCCCAGACCTCGCACGAGATCTCCTTCATTCTGCTCACCGCCCAGGGCTCCATTGACGCCGCCGTGTCGGCCATGAAGCTGGGTGCTTACGATTTCATCGAAAAGCCCGTCAATGCCACCCGCTTACGCACCATTCTGCAGAACGCCACCCGTCAGCGTGGCACCGAGCGGGAACTCGAAGTCTCCCGCCGTCTCCTGCGTGACAGCGGAAAGCTCGGCTCGCTTGAGGGCTCCTCGCGCAAGATGCAGGAGATCTTCCACCTCATCGAACTGGTCGCGCCCAGCACCGCTTCGGTCCTCATCACTGGCGAGAGCGGCACCGGCAAGGAACTGGTCGCGCGCACCATCCACGACCTTTCGCCCCGCAAAAACAAGCCCTTTGTCGCCATCAACTGCGCCGCCATTCCTGAAACTCTCATCGAAAGCGAGATCTTCGGCCACGAGAAGGGAGCTTTCACCGGAGCCCTCGAACGCCGTATCGGCTGCTTCGAACTGGCGGAAAGCGGAAGCATGCTGCTCGATGAAATCGGCGAAATGCCGGTGGCAACCCAGGCCAAGCTGCTCCGCGTGCTGGAGGATCGCAAGTTGCGCCGTCTCGGCAGCAAGTCGGAAACCACCGTCGATGTCCGTGTCCTGGCCGCCACCAACAAGGTTCCTGAAGATGCCGTCGCCCGCGGCCAGCTACGCACCGATCTCTACTATCGGCTCAACGTCTTTAACATCCATATGCCGCCCTTGCGTGACCACAAGGAAGACATCCCCGATCTCACTGACAGCCTGATTCAGCAGATGAACCTAAAACATCAGCGCAGCGTGCACGCCGTCAGTGACTCCGTCATGCAGCTCTTTCAATCCTTTGCCTGGCCCGGCAATGTGCGCGAACTGCGCAATACTTTGGAGCGGGCCATCATCGTATGTGACACCAACGTAATTGAGCCGCGCCATCTCCCCCCGGCCTTCGGGATCAATCCGGCGCGCTTCCCTGTCAGCGACGCCAATGGCATCCACCTCGGGGTCGGCACCACCGTCGGCGAGGCCGAGCGCCAACTGATCGTCAAGACCTTGGAATCAACCCACAACAATAAAACCCGGGCCGCCGAAATCCTCGGCATCAGCCTCAAGACGTTGCACAATAAGTTGAAGGAGTACGGAGCGCAGACGCAGCAGGCTTCTTCCGGCGAGGGCATCGGACACCAGGCCGGAAGCTGACGCCCGAGCCAGCCGGCTCCGCCTCCAATTTCAATGCCACGGCTTAGGCTCAAAACCAAGTTAGTGCTCGCAATCAGCGGAATGGTCTTCGTCATGGTGGCCACGCTCTCCTGTCTCTACGTCTCCCAGATCTTTCGCCAGCGCATCAATCAAAGCTACGACAACGCCGATTTCATCGCTCACCAGGTCTTTCACGCCGCGCGCCAGGCGCTGGAAACCGAGCTGCCCGGCAATAACCTCGATCCCGGCAATTCCAACCAGGCTCGCGACGCCATTGCCAAAATCCTCCAGCACGATGAGGCCGTAGCCTCCCTGCTTCAGTCCATCGTCGGCTACAACGCCGAGGTCTATGACACTGCGCTCGCTGACCGCGATGGCGTCGCCCTGATCGACACCGATGCCGGCGCCATCGACAAACCCATGCCCCACCGTCGCCCGCTCGCCGCGCTGCGTCATGGCGGCTTCATCGAGCAGCTTCGCGCGGTCTACGGTCCCGCTCGCGTCTATGAGGTCACCTTGCCCGTGCAGCGCCAGGGCGCGCCCTTCGGTGAGATTCGCGTCGGACTCTCCACCCTTTTTCTCAAGCAGGAGCTAGTGCCGCAGTTCAACCGCGCCCTCCTGCTCTCCGGCCTCGCGGTTCTGTTCTCGCTGATCATCGCAGCCTTCGTCTCCAATCTCGCTCTACAGCCGCTCGAGGTCATTGCCCGCCGCCTCGATGCCATGACCACCGAGACCGAAAAGCCCGAGCCCGAGATCGGCAGAACCGACGAATTCGGAGCCGTCAGCACCCGCATCGACCGCCTGGGCCGCCAGATTCACGATGTCCGCGAAGTCTTCTCCGCCCTCAAGGAAAACCTCGACCAGCTCATGTCCACCCTCCAGGATGGGCTCATCCTCTTCACCCGAGATGGCCGCATCGTGCTGGTCAGCGCCTCCGCCGAGCGCTTCATCGGCCGTCCCCGCGGCCAGATGCTTGGCCGCATGGTCGAGGAGGTCTTCGACGATTCCAACCGCCTCGGCCGCATCGTGCTCGACGCCTTTGCGCTGCGTCAGGAAGTTTCCTCGCGCGAGATTGAGATGGAACAGGGACGCCGCGTTCAGCTCTCGCTCGATTTCATCTCCGAGCGCGGCGCTCCCATCGGTGCCCTGCTTACCGTCCGCGATGCCGAGTCCGTCCGCCGCATTGAAAATGAGATCGAGATCTCGCGCCGCCTCGCCGCCATTGGACGCCTCACCTCCGGCGTCGCCCACGAGGTCAAGAATCCAATCAACGCCATCGTCATCCACATCGAAATTCTGCGCGAGCGCCTCCTCCAACTCGATCCCGGCACCCGCCGCCATATGGATATCATTACGACCGAAATTCATCGCCTCGACCGCGTCGTAAAAACCCTGGTCGACTTCTCCCGCCCCGTCGAGCTCAAGCTCTGCCTGCTCGATCTCCGCTCCCTCGCCGCCGAGGTCGTCGCCCTCGCCGCTCCCGACGCCCGAGCCCACAACGTGGAAATCGTTCAGGATCTCGGCCCATTGCCGCTCCCCATCCGCGTCGATACCGACCTGATCAAGCAGGCCATGCTCAACGTCATTCTCAACGGCGTGCAAGCCATGCCCGACGGAGGCACCCTCACCCTCCGCGCCTACGCCTCCGCCCAGGCCGCCGTGCTCGAGGTGCATGACACCGGTCCTGGGATTTCACCCGAGATTCGCGATAAGATTTTTAATCTGTACTTCACAACCAAAAAGGCCGGCAGTGGAATTGGACTTGCCTTGACCTATCGCGCCATGCAGTTGCATCACGGTGCGCTCGACCTTGACACCGAAGCCCGGCAAGGCACAACCTTCCGCTTTATGCTTCCCCTCGCCCCACAGGATTTGGCCCCATCGCTCCCAACTACGGCAAGACCGTCCGGTGCGAATACAGAAAGTTCTTCCGGAGCCGAAAGCGAACCCGCCGTCTCTCCGCCCCATCAACCCATGATCCGTCCACCGACTTAAGAGCGGCCTCGCAGCCGTTCAGCAAGAAGTCAGCTCGCAGTCATAAAGAAACGCCCCGCAGGCAACCTGAAGACCGGCTCACAGGCCAACCATTCAGGCAGGGTCCGCAGAAAGTAATAATGTTCGCATCCCGTTTCGAGGCTCTTATCCCGGCTCGCACACTCACCGCGGTAGCTCTCTGTCTCACCTTGCTCGCCGTCGGCTGCGAAAAGAAGCCCGTCCGCGCCGCGCCTCCCGTCCTTGTCCCGTCCATTGAAGCAGAGCCGCGGCCCGCTCCTCTGCCGCAGTCGGCTCCCAACGAGAACCCCAACCCCGCTCCCGAGCCCGCTCCCGCCGCTACGCCGCCCAGCGAGGAGCAAAAACCCAAGCCCAAGCCGCACAAGTCCGCGCCCAAAAAGCCCGCGCCGCCCACCCCCACTGAGTCCAAGTCCGAGCCTGTCAAGCCCGCCGCGCCCGGCAATTCCGCGCAGATCACCGCCGCCATTCCGCGCGCTGCCATGCAATCGCAAAAGCAGGAGACCGAGCAGTTGCTGTACAACTCCCAGGGCAGACTCGGCGGCATCAACCGCTCCCTCAGTGACAGTGAGCAGGGCATGTTGCAACAGGCGCGCAACTACATCGTCCAGTCGAACCAGGCACTGCAAGCCGGAGACATCGAGCGCGCCTACAACCTCGCCGTCAAAGCCAACCTGCTCACCAACGAGCTCACAAAATAGCTTGTGAAAGAAAACCTTCAGGTGCCCCACGTTCGCCTTCTTTTGGCTAACGTGGGGTAGTTGCCCTTGCCCTTCCCTACGCCCCCGGCTTCGCAAACGCATCATTCAAGAAAGTGAACACGCCGTCGTACTCTCCGCTCTCGGCCGCAATGCGCAGACGCTTCACGTTCTCCACGCAGATCTCGGTCGCCCCAGGCTGCGTCCTCCAAATCTCCATCACCTCGGCAATGTACTGAGCCAGCGGCATCGCCCTCGGGTCCGAGGCCCCATTCATCAGTTCGGTCGCCACATACGGCGGAATCAGCTCCACCACCTCGGTCGTCGTCCCCTTCAGTTGATAGCGCAGCGACTGCGTGTAGGAGTGCAGCGCCGCCTTGGTCGCGCAGTAGGTCGGCGTCATCGCCAGCGGAACAAACGCCAGCCCCGACGAGACGTTGACGATCGCCGAATGCGCCTGTTTTTGCAGCAACCGCAGCAGCGCCGCCGTCAGCCGGATCGGTCCCAGCAGGTTGGTCCGCACCATCGCCTCCGCGTCGGCCAAATCCTCCTGTTGAGCCCGCAGATTTTCCTCCCGCATAATGCCCGCGTTGTTCATCAACACGTTCAGCGACGGATACTCCAAGGCCATCTGCGCCGCCACCGCGCCAACACTCGCCGCGTCTTCGATATCCAGCACGACGAACTTCATCCCCGGATTCGCCTGCGTGGTCTCCTCCAGCGCCTGCCGTCGCCGCCCCGCGATGATGACCTGGTTTCCCAGCTTTTGAAAGCTCTCCGCCAGCCCGCGCCCAATGCCCGAGCCACCGCCCGTAATCAGAATCGTGTTGCCAGTCAGTTTCATGCCGTTCATTCTCCTGCTCAAATACTACGGGTCGCACCGAGAGATGAGAAGCCGCTGCCCCGGAGTTTTCCCCGCGCGCTCTTGCCTTTGTTCTCAGCGTCGCCTCGCCCTCATCCAGAGCACCTCTTTCAGCTTCGTTGAACCACCTCACGATCTCGCATAGCATCAGCCGCGGTGGGTTCAGATCAGCAGCAATTCCGCGGCGATCCGCCCACTCAAAGGAGTCCTGCGATGTACATGCTACGCATTGACGGCACACTCAAGCCCGGCAAGAAAGATGAGTTCCTCAAAGCCTGGAGCAGTCAGGTTCTACCCTTGTTGAAACAGCAGAGCGGATTCATCGACGAAATTCTGCTCTTTGAAAGCGGCACCAACGCCGGCGCGGGCCTCTCCTTCTGGAAGTCCCAGAAAGAGGCCGAGCGCTATCAACGTGAATTATTCCATCAAGCATCGGCCCACGTAGAACAGTTCCTCCAAGGCGCGCCCACCATCCATAGCTACGACGTTGCGGCCTCGGAAACCTTCCACATCAACGCCCACAAAGCCGCCTAACCCACCATCCCAAAACAAACCGACCAACCATTCTGAATGAGCAACAGTGCGCCCCGTTCAACCTCTGGTTGGGCGGGGCCCTGCTGCTGTATCCGCCGCACCCGCATCGGGCTGTCGTACTCCGGCTCGCACGCCCGGCCCGGATAGATGCGTGGCGATGACACATACACCGATGCCGGCGTCTGCATGCCCAGCGCTTCATGCGATCGCACTTCGTTGTACTCGCGCCGGAAGCGGTCGAAGGCGCGCTGCTGCGCCCGACAAGTAACCCCACACGTTGAAGGTAATGCGGGCTTCCTCGAAGCCGGTTTCGGGATCGCTGAGAAAAGCTGCTGCCCCGAGGCCGTTCTTTTCTGGGAGCCGCCCATCGGCCCGAACAGCGACGAAGACTTGGAAACTACCCCGGTCCCAAAGGGATCTTGCCAAACGCAAGCCGAAATGACCCTTTTGAGACGGTATACACGTCATTGGAGGTCTTCCACTTCAATCTCTTGCCCCGAATTGTTTTGAAGAACTGAGCATTTTTGCTCAGACTGGTTCAGGCCAATGCGGCTAGCGTATGTAAGCCTCGCACGCAGGGCAATGTGATTAACGCACAGATGTAGAGCGAGGGTAGAGAAAAGAGAGCGAGGGCTCATATGCTTTGGACAATTTTCGTGGTCATGTTGATTCTGTGGCTTCTCGGCTTCAGCCTTCACGTCGGCGGCGGCCTGATCCACCTTCTGCTGGTCGTCGCAGTGGTGGTCCTGATCTTCAACCTGGTGACCGGAAGTCGGCGTGTGGTGTGAAGCAGTAAACACGAGGAGCTATTAGATAGCGTCTCAGAGGGTGCATCGCCAAGCGGGTCATTGGCGCGGCGGGACGCTCGCGCGCTGATGCCTGAAGGGAAACTTCCGTCGTCGTTGACGACGATAAATGCATTGCCGACACGTTGGCAGTGATACTCCGCAATTCCGTATGAGGCAAGTGCGTTCTACAACGCTCAGAGTGCATTAAACCAGGCCGCATCTTGCTCCCCGGAGCTGGTGATCAGCGACGTTGTGATGCCGGGAATGAATGGTGTGGAGATGGCTGTTCTGATCAGAGAGCGTCATCCAGAGTGCAAGGTTCTGCTGTTTTCCAGCCAAGCTGCCACGGTGGATTTGCTCGAAGGGATTCGAACGCAGGGACACAATTTTGAAGTGTTAGCGAAACCGATTCACCCGACAGAGCTGTTGGCTAGGGTCGCCAGCATAGGCCACGAATACGAAACAGCCTGAACACCACCGCCATTAGCCCCTGCCCAACAAAATCCGCGCCCGAGGTGTGTGCGGGGATGACTCACCTTTCCGACCGAACGCGCTAAATGGCAGCTTGTCTGCGCCCACAAAAGAGGGTTGGATGAGGTTTGGCCGGATATTGTATTCAGCCAGCGCGTGGGTATGCAGAATCTGCCGCTAATCGTGGAGCACGACGCTGACCAGTGAACTGTGGACGTTCATCCCACCACCGTTGTACTCAATGAAACCCATCTCCCTGAACCGATTCATGAAGAAACTGACTCTCGAACGGGTGGTGCCGATCATTTCGGCGAGGGTTTCCTGACTCATCCTCGCGATAAGCGGTATCGGCTTCGATTCCTGACCAAAGTTGGCCATCAGCAGGAGAAGCCGGGCGAGGCGCTTTTCGCTGGAGTTGAACAGGTGATCCACGAGGTCTGCCTCCATGCGAATATTCCGGGAAAGA